>Ga0100398_1000218_pt1 | contig 55484 bp, 49 predicted proteins | sample CryGeymeta201522_FD_81568 | JGI IMG/M metagenome (GOLD analysis project Ga0100398, IMG submission 81568) | Groundwater microbial communities from Crystal Geyser aquifers in Utah, USA - Crystal Geyser metaG 2015-22 | ecosystem: Environmental > Aquatic > Deep subsurface > Groundwater | place: USA...
CCCCCGGATTGGCCCCCCGGATTGGCCCCTGCATCTGGTGCAGGAGGCCATCCGGTTGCCGCTGGCGGGCTATCCGGCGAGGCTCAGCCGGCGGTTGCGGACCAGGGCCGGGCGGGGCCGGGCCCAGTCTGGCAGCGTTTCGTCAAGCCCGCCGGCCGTCACGCGCGGCAGTTCGCCGTCGTCAGCCAGCGCCGGGCGCTGGGCGCGGATGTCGGACAGAAGCCTCTCCCATTCGGCCTGGTCGGCAGCAATGTCCAAGCTGTCGCCTGCCGGTTCAGCCGCGAACGAGGGCGTCACCTGCGCCATCGTCTGGGTCGGCTCGGGGACAGGTGCGGCGCTCTGGGCCAGCGTCTCGAAGTGGGTCGTAGCGATGGCTGGGGCCGCCGCGACCGGGGCGACGGCGGCCTGCACATCCTCGGCCACAGCAGGATGGGGGCGCAGCATCACGGCCTGCGGCATCTCGAGTGCGGCCAGCGCCAGTTGGGCCACAATGCCGGGTGCGGTGCGCAGCCCGATCACGGAATAGAGCGACGGGATCAGCGCATAGAGGTCGTCAACCTCGCCCCCGGTCCGGTCCGTCATCAGGATCACGTTGATCCGCGGGTCACACCAGCCCGTCGCCAGATTGACGGCGAGCGACAGCGAGCCGGAATTGCCTTCGCTCAGGATCATCACGTCGATTGCCTGCATGGCAAGAAACGCCTCGGCCGCCGCGGGGGTTTCGGCGCAGATCACCTGGAACCCCCGCTCCACCATCGCGACACCGATCTGCGCCTGTGCCGCATAATCCCTGCCCATCATCAAGACCTGCATCCCGCTCTCCTCATGTTCGCGTAACGTTCCTGAGGAGACACTAGAATCACCTTGGTTAAGATTTGCTGAAAAGCCGCATCAAATCGGAGAGGTGCCGCTTGGCGGCGCGGCCGGTCCGCTTTATAGACCGCGCAACAGTGCCAAGGGAACGACCGCAATGCGCCAGGCCACGATCACCCGCAAGACCGCCGAGACCGCGATCACCGTGACGCTCGACCTCGACGGAACCGGCCGCTACGACAATGCGACCGGCGTGGGGTTCTTCGACCACATGCTCGACCAGCTTGCCCGCCACGCGCTGATCGACCTGCACGTGCGCGCGACGGGCGACCTGCATATCGACGACCACCACACGGTCGAGGATACCGGCATCGCCATCGGGCAGGCGCTGGCACAAGCGCTGGGCGACAAGCGTGGGATCATGCGCTATGGCGCCTGCCACCTGCCGATGGACGACGCCCAGGTGCGGGCGGCGCTCGACCTGTCGGGGCGGCCTTACCTGGTGTGGACCCTCGCCTTGCCGACCGCCAGGATCGGCACGTTCGACACCGAACTGGTGCGCGAATTCTTTCAGGCATTCGCGACCCATGGCGGCATCACGCTGCATGTGGACCTCTTGCACGGCATCAACAGCCACCACATCGCCGAGGCCGCGTTCAAGGCGGTGGCGCGCGCGCTGCGCCAGGCGGTCGAGCCCGACCCGCGCCGCGCTGACGCCATCCCCTCGACCAAGGGCACGCTATGACCCTGACGGCGCTGGTCGATTACGACAGCGGCAACCTGCATTCCGCGCAAAAGGCGTTCGAGCGGATGGCGGCAGAGACCGGCGGAGGGCGGGTTGTCGTCACCTCTGACCCCGATGTCGTGGCCCGCGCCGACCGGATCGTGCTGCCGGGCGACGGCGCCTTTCCCGCCTGCCACGCTGCCTTGGGGGCGGTGCCGGGGCTGGCCGAGGCGATCAGCGAGGCGGTGACCGGGCGCGGACGCCCGTTCCTCGGCATCTGCGTGGGGATGCAGATGCTGGCCACGCGCGGCTTTGAATACGAAGAGACACCCGGTTTCGGCTGGATCGGCGGCGAGATCACCCGCATCTCCCCCGCCGACCCCGCACTCAAGGTGCCACATATGGGCTGGAACGATCTGGTGATCGACCGGCCGCATCCGGTGCTCGCGGGGCTCGCCACGGGCGATCACGCCTATTTCGTCCATAGCTGGGCGATGCGCGTGGCCGACCCGGCGCATCTGCTGGCGCATGTCGATTATGCGGGCGATGTCACGGCCATCGTCGGGCGCGACACGATCATCGGCACCCAGTTCCACCCGGAAAAGAGCCAGGCCACCGGCTTGCGGCTGATCGCCAATTTCCTGCGCTGGCGGCCGTGATGCAGGAATGGGGTGGCGCGCGCCGCCAACTCAATACTGGACCAAGCCACCGTCCCCGTTCAGAATTACGATCTCGACTCAACCAGATCGTGCCCCCTTTGCAGCGAGTGCCCCGATGACCCGGATACCTGACGACACCACCACAACCGCCACCCTCGCCCTTGGCGAGACCTTTGCCGGCACGCTCGAATCAGCGGGCGACCGGGACTGGGTGCGCGTGACGCTCACCCAGGGCGAGACCGTCGAACTGCTGCTTTTCGGCCGTGGCGACGGCGCGCTCGAGGACCCGTTCCTGCGGCTCTACGATGCCGGCGGCACCCTGCTCGAATTCAATGACGACTTTGGCGCGGGCTATGACTCGGGGCTGATCTTTACGCCCAAGGCCACCGGCATCTATTACATCGAGGCCGCGGCCTATGACGACGGTGGGGCGGGAGACTATACCATCTCGTTTGCGCCCGGCATTGCCCCCACCGACCCGCTGCGCGCGATCGACTGGGGCACGGCGCAGCCCGACACCACCGTCACCGTCGCCTTTCTCGCGCGCGGCATCCGGCAGGAGGGCTATACCGGCGAGGGCTTCAACGCCTATGAGATCGCCCGCTTCAAGGATGCCTTTGCGCTGATCGAAGAGGTCTGCGGCCTGCGGTTCAACGTGGTGAGCGGCCGCAATGCCGACTTGCGCCTGCTGCTGGACACCAACGAGGTGGCTGGTGAGTTTCTGGGCTACTTCAACCCGCCGGGCGAGGAAAACGCCGGCGCTGCCGTTTTCGACGGCGCGCAATGGGACCGGCGTGCTGGGGGCGATCTTGAACGCGGCGGCTACGGCTTTGTCACCATCGTGCACGAATTGCTCCACGGGCTCGGCCTCGCGCATCCGCATGACAGCGGCAACGGCGCGTCCGAGATCATGCCGGGGGTGAGCGACGAGTTTGACGACTACGGCGATCACAACCTCAACCAGGGCATCTTTACCATCATGTCCTACAACTCGGGCTATTTCACCGGCACGCCGGGCAGCACGGGCGACGGGGGCTTCCAATACGGATACGAGGCCGGGCCGATGGCGCTCGACATCTCGCTGTTGCAGGAGAAATACGGCACCCGCGCGCATGCCGCGGGCGACACCGTCTATCGCCTGCCGACGCAGAACAGCGACGGCGCGCAATGGCGCGCGATCTGGGACACCAGCGGGCGTGACGAGATCCGCCATGACGGCACCGGCAGCGCGGTGATCAACCTGCGCGCCGCGACGCTGCTCTATGAGGAAGGCGGCGGCGGGTTCGTCTCGGCGCAGAACGGGGTCGCGGGCGGCTTTACCATTGCGGCCGGTGTGGTGATCGAGAACGCGACCGGCGGGCGCGGCGCCGATGTGATCACCGGCAACAGTGCCGCCAATATCCTGACCGGGCGCGCCGGGGCGGACAGGATCTATGCCGGCGCCGGGGCCGACACCGTCGCAGGTGGCGCCGGGCGCGACCAGCTTTTTGGTGGCGATCTCAATGACACCCTGCGCGGCGACGGCAAGGCCGACCGGATCGACGGCGGCGAGGGCGGCGATTTGCTGCGCGGAGGCGCGGGCCGCGACGTGTTCATCTATACCGATGCGGCCGACAGCTTTGGCAACACGGCCGCCCGCGACACGATCAGCGACTTCCGCCGCGGCGCCGACCGGATCGACCTGAGCCGGATCGACGCGAATGGCGAAGCGGCAGGCGACGGCGCCTTTGCCTTCATCGGGCAGGCGGGCTTTGACGGGCGCGGCGCCGGGTCGGCCGGGCAGTTGCGCTTTCAAACCGGGCCCGGGTCGGTCCTTGTGCAGGCCGACATCGACGGCGACGGTCTGGCGGACATGAGCATCCTGCTGGCCAACCTGTCGCAACTCGGCGCTGCCGACTTCATCCTGTGACGGTCGGCCGCGGGCGGGGTGGCCCCTGCCCGCGGCCGCCTGGCTCAGTTCGCGCGGCTCCAGACCCCGCCTTCGCGGCAGATCCCCAGACGGCAGCCCGAGACCGACAGACGGTCGCCCGTCAGCACCAGCTTTGAGTTGTATTCGGCGTTGCGGTCGGGTGAATAGACGCGGCCACGATACTCGCCCCCGCCCTGCGGCACCGTATCCCAGATCAGCAACCGCCCGACATTGGGCGAGGCCATTTCCGCGCCCGAGCCGTCGAACGCCTTGACCAGCGTGCCGCACAGCGCCGCGCCGCAGGGCACCACCTGGATCAGGCCAGTGTTGCCGTTGTCATCGGCCGCCGTGCGCCACATCCCCTCGAGCGGATCGGCCAGAGCCGCCCCGGCCATCGCCACAAGCGCCACGGCGCCCAACAGAAGTTTCCTCATCGCGTCTCCTCCCTTGCGTGATGGCACAGGATTGCATGGCCCTCCCCCGCCCGATCAAGCCTGACGTGGGGTCGCGTCTGCCCCGTGCCGTGACGTTGCATCCGCGCGCGGGGCATGGCAAAGCCCGCCTGCCAGCAGCCACGGAGCCCGCGATGATCCTCTACCCCGCCATCGACCTCAAGGACGGGCAGGCCGTGCGCCTCGTGCATGGCGACATGGACCGCGCGACGGTGTTCAACGATGACCCGGCCGCACAGGCCCGCGCCTTTGTTGCCGAGGGCGCGCAGTGGCTGCATCTGGTGGACCTCAACGGCGCCTTTGCCGGCGCACCGGTCAATGGCGCGGTGGTCGAGGCAATCCTGGCCGCCTGCCCGGTGCCTGCGCAACTGGGTGGCGGGATCCGCGACATGGCCACGATCGAGGGTTGGCTGGCGCGCGGGCTGGCGCGGGTGATCCTGGGCACGGTGGCTGTCGAGAACCCGGACCTGGTGCGCGACGCGGCGCGCGCCTTTCCCGGGCAGGTCGCGGTCGGCATCGACGCGCGCGACGGGCGCGTGGCGACCAAGGGCTGGGCGACCGAGACCGATGTGCGCGTCACCGACCTCGCGCGGTCCTTCGAGGACGCGGGCGTGGCGGCGATCATCTATACCGACATCGCCCGCGACGGCGCCATGGGCGGGCCGAACGTGGCGGCGACCGCGGCGCTTGCCCGCGCGGTGTCGATCCCGGTCATCGCCTCTGGCGGCGTGGCCTCGCTCGCCGACCTCATCGCGCTGCGCGACACCGGTGTCATCGCCGGCGCAATCTCGGGTCGCGCGCTCTATGACGGGGCGATCGACCTGCGCGCAGCACTCGCGGCGCTCGTCGCCTAGCGGCGCAGACCGAGCGCCACCAGCAGCGCCAGCCCCGCGATCCCGCTGCCGATCGCAAAGGGCACATTGACCGCCACCGCCCCGAACCGCGCCCAGAGCGGCGGCGCCAGCAGCGCCACGCAAAGCGGCGCCAGCATCACCAGCGCCCCATGCCAGAGCGGCTGTGACGCCACCCAGCCGCCACTGCGGCCGCCACCGCCGCCACCGCCACCGTGACCGCTACCGTGTCCGCCACCGCGCCTGCCCCGCCGCCGCATGATCCACCAGATCAGCCCGATCAGCAGCGGCAACACCAGCCGGCGCGGGTCCGGCGCGCCCAGCCCCTGCACCACCGCCAGCGCCGCCACAAGCCCCGGCGCGACCCAGAGAACCCAGGCCGCCGGCGCCGGCCGCCCCAGCACCCCGATCAGCCAGAACGCCACAGCTACCCCCAGCGCCGGCAGCACCAGATAGACGAGCAACTCGCCCTGACCCGGCAGCACCGCCCGCTCGACCGGCCAATAGAGCGCCCAGAGCGTCCAGAGCGCGCCCGCCCCCAACCAGCCCAGCGCCCGCGCGCGCCCCGACAGCGGCGCCAGTCCAAGCCCGAGAACCAGCCCGCCGCTCAGCAGCGCGTGCCAGGCCAGCGGCGTCCAGACCAGTTGCAGCGGAAAGGCGTCGTAGATCGTGCCCACCACCACCCCTTCGACCAGATAGCCCAGCACCGCACCGCCCAGAAACAGCGCCGGCCATCCCGCGACCCCCGACCACAGCACCATCGACAGCGCACAGGCCGCACAGAGGGCATAGGCCAGCCAGGTCAGCAGCAGACCCACCGGCCCGAGGTCGTCCGGCGGCACGATCCAGAACATGTTCTCCGAGGCCCAGACCGCGACAAACCCCAGCGCCAGCGACACAGCCGCATATCGAACCCCCTGCATCCCTGCCCCCGTGATGACGCATCGCCCTGTCCGACTGTTTCACCGCCCACCTGTTTTGCAAGCGCCAAATCACCCAACGCCCCCGCCGAAGGGCTGGCCTTTGCCCGCCTGCACCGCTAAGTGGACACCATGCTCAAGACCCGGATCATCCCCTGCCTCGATGTCGCCGATGGCCGCGTGGTCAAGGGCGTGAACTTTGTCGATCTGCGCGATGCCGGCGACCCGGTCGAGGCCGCGCGCGCCTATGACGCGGCCGGCGCGGACGAGCTCTGCTTTCTCGACATCCACGCCACGCATGAAAATCGCGGCACCATGCATGACCTCGTGACCCGCACCGCCGAGGCCTGCTTCATGCCGCTCACCGTCGGCGGCGGCGTGCGCAGCCACCATGACGTGCGCGCCCTGCTTCTGGCCGGCGCCGACAAGGTCAGCTTCAACTCCGCCGCCGTGGCCGACCCCGATGTCGTGGCCGAGGCGGCCACGCGGTTCGGCAGCCAGTGCATCGTGGTGGCGATCGACGCCAGGACCGTCGCGCCGGGCCGGTGGGAGATCTTCACCCATGGCGGCCGGCGCGAAACCGGCATCGACGCGGTCGCCTTTGCCCGCCTGATGGCAGACAAGGGCGCGGGCGAAATCCTGCTGACCTCGATGGACCGCGACGGCACGCGCGGCGGCTACAACCTCGCGCTCACCCGCGCCATCGCGGATGCGGTCCCGATCCCGGTGATCGCCTCCGGCGGCGTCGGCACGCTCGACCACCTCGTCGAAGGCGTCACCCAGGGCCATGCCAGCGCCGTCCTCGCCGCCTCGATCTTCCACTTCGGCACCTTCACCATCGGCGCGGCCAAGACGCATATGGCCGCAGCCGGCATCCCCGTGAGGCTCTCATGACCGCCCTCGCCCGCCTTGCCGCCACCATCGCCGCGCGCAAGGGCGCCGACCCCGACAGCAGCTGGACCGCGAAACTCCTCGCGCGCGGGCCCGAGAAATGCGCCGAGAAGTTCGGCGAAGAAGCCGTCGAAGCGATCATCGAGGCCGTGCGCGGCGACCGCACCCGCCTCACCAGCGAAGCCGCAGACGCGCTCTACCACCTGCTCGTCATGTGCGCCGCCCGCGATGTCACGCTGGCCGACATCGAGGCCGAGCTCGACCGCCGCAGCAACCAGTCCGGCCTTGCCGAAAAAGCGTCCCGCTGACCCCATCTTTTGGCCGAAAATATCCCGGGGGAGGCGCCGCAGGCGACGGGGGCAGAGCCCCCTCTACAGCTTCGACGAAATCACCCCGGTCGCAAAACCGCCGCGCCGCAATTCACCAAACAGCCGCTGATATTCGATCTTCGGACAGCGGTTCTCGATCACCGTCACGCCCCGCCCACGCGCCAGCGCGGCCGCCGCGGGATGTTGCACGCCGATCTGCATCCAGATCGTCCGCAACCCCGGCCAGCGCGCCAGCGCCTCGTCCACGATCCCCGGCACGGCCTCGGAGGCACGGAAGATATCGACCATGTCCACATCCTCGGGGATCTCGCTCAGGCTCGCATAGACCTTTTGCCCGAACAGCGTCTGCCCGGCGAGCCCGGGATTGACCCCGATCACGCGGAACCCCCGCAGCCCCAGATAGCGCGCGACAAAATAGCTCGCCCGCAGCGGATTGGCCGAAATGCCGACCATGGCGATGACCCGCGTGCGGGTCAGGATGTCGCGCAGATGTTCGTCGGAATAGCTCATGCCGTCTTTCCTAGCATCCCTGTGGCAAACAAAAAAGCGCCCGGAACGCATCCGGGCGCAAGGTGTGGAACGAGGGACAGAGAGCCGAGGCGCAAGAGTTCCGGTCAGGCGCCTCCGCTTTGTCAGATGGGTGCTCCGGCGGCTGCGGCAAAGGACCGGTCATCAAATTGTGATCCCTGCGCATGTCGGGCCCTGTGCGCCCTCAGCCCTGCAGCACTGCGGGCCATGCGGCTTCCGCCCGCGCGACATGGGCCGCGACATCGCCCAGCCACAGGCGCCGCGCCGCCGCGTCATGCATGAGGTAGAGCCGCCCCTGATGGACCGACCAGACCAACGGATCGCCCGATGCGAGCACGCCCTGCGCCATGCTCCAGGCGCAATAGCCGCCGAAACTGGGCGCGTAAGCCGCCGGGCGCATCTCGAAGGCCTCGCGCGCCGCCTCCGAGGCAAAGCGCCACTCTGCCCCGCGCCAGATCAGGGCCAGGCCGGCAGAACCCGGCCGCGGTGCGTCCCCCTCGAAATAGGAGACCGCGTCCATGCCACCGATCGCCAATCCGTCCGGCGCATGGATATCCGCCGCCTGCGCATGGCCGCGCCCCGCCAGACCCGCAACCGGCAAGGCAGCAAGAGCGACAAGACAGGCGCGGCGATCGAGCATCGGTCGGACTTTCACAATCGGTTCCACAGGCAGGATGCGCGCTTCTGCCGGCGGGTGAAAGCCCCCTCGCCAAGGCGTGAAGCCTGAAGGGCAAATGTTGCAGCGGCGGGCTTTGGCGGACGCGGCGCCATCACGCCCCTAGCCCCGCCCCCGCGCCGCATAGAGCGCGACCGCCGCGGCATTGGACACGTTGAGCGACCCGAACCCGCCCGCCGCGTCGATCCGCACCAGCGCGTCGCAGGTCTCGCGCGTGCGCTCGCGCAGGCCGGGGCCTTCGGCGCCCAGCACCAGTGCGACGGCCCGGTCGCGCCGGCCCTCGAGCGCGGTTTCGATATCGGTCTCGCCATCGCCGTCGAGGCCGAGCACGACATAGCCCATGCCCCTGAGGTCTTCCATCGCGTCGGCGAGATTGCGCACCCGCAGATAGGGCTGCCGCTCGAGCGCGCCGCTCGCCGTCTTGGCCAATGCGCCGGTCTCGGGCGCGCCGTGGCGCTGCAGCCCCACCACGGCCCGCGCCCCAAAGACTTCGGCCGAACGCAGGATGGCGCCGACATTATGCGGGTCCGTCACCCGGTCGAGCAGCACGATTCGCGGCGGCATCGGCCCGGCGCCCAGCGCCACATCTGCAAGACTTCCCCAGTCGAGCGGTTTCACCTCGAGCGCCGCACCCTGATGCACCGAGCCCTCGTCCAGCGGCGCGGTGAATTTGCGCGCATCGCAAATCTCGGGCGCGATCCCGCTTTGTGCGACCGCATCGGCCAGCTTTTCCAGGGCGTTGCGCGTCACGATCAGCCGCAGGCGCTCGCGCGCCGGATTGAGCAGGGCATCGCGCACCGCGTGCAGGCCAAAGAGCCACACCGTCTCGGCCGCAGCCGCGCGCCGCGCCTGCTCCTTCTCGATCACCCAGGCCGGTTTCTTCATCGCCTCTGCCCCCGCTTGCATCCCCGGTTGATGCGCGGCCCGCGCCTTGCGCACAAGCCCCAAGGCCACCGCGTTCCGGATTTTCCTGTTGACGCCCGCCAGCCGCGCCAGTATCCCCCGCTTCGCATCCCCAAGGGGCTGCGGGCGACGAGCTGCAAGGTGCGGCAGCGGACTGTAACTCCGCCGGGGAGACCCACGCCTGGTTCGATTCCAGGGTCGCCCACCATCTTCCCTCCCCCCTCCTACGGTATCAGCACCTGTTCGCGGATATAGCGGGCATCGGCGCGCGCGCCGTCATCATAGGTGATCTGCACTGTCACCGTGCGCACGGAGCCCAGCGGAAACGCGAGATAGAGCGGATAGCCCGCGTCGGTGATCGCGTTCGGCGTGGCGGTGGCGGTTTGGCAGGGCTCGAGCGGGATCTCTTCGGTGGCGGGGGCGCCATTGATCCCGTATCGGATCTCCCACAGCCCGCAGCGCCAGGCGAGCAGATGGGTGAAATAGAGCAGATCCTGGCCGTCATATTCGCGCAACGCGATCCATGACCCTTGGGTCATGTCGAGGATCGGCCTGATCTCGACGGCGGTCGTGAACTGGCCGGTTGCGACTTGCGGTTCGGGTTCGCGGGCCTCTGCGGCGGGCACGGGCTGTGCCGGATCGGGCGGCGCCAGGAGGCTGTCCTGGGTCGGCACGTCGGCCGCGAAGAAAAAGAGGAAAAACAGAAAAAGAATCAATTCCATGACCAAAATCTCCGAAAGCGTGGCGGCGCCAGAGTTCCTTGCAAATGCCTCTACCGCCGGACAAGGATACCGCACACCGGACGGAGGCAGCAGGGCGAGCATGGCACGGGAACCAAAGGACGACCAGCCGGGACCACCCCCGCGCGCGGCGCAGCGCCACCCGAATATCCTGATCGTGGGCCAGTCCGGCCGGCTGCAATACGAGGCGCTGCTCTTTGCCGCCTCGCTGCGCGCGATGTCGCCGGGTTTTGCCGGCCGCCTGATCGTGGCCGAGCCGCAGCCTGGCCCGCTCTGGCCCGGCGACCCGCGGATGAGCGAGGATCTGCGCGCAGCGCTGGCAGACCTCGGCGCCGCGGTGACACCCTTTGAGAGCCGCCATTTCGGCGCGGCCTATCCCTATGGCAACAAGATCGAGGGGCTGGCGGCGCTGCCTGCGGGCGAGCCCTTTGTCTTTTTCGACAGCGACACGCTGGTAACAGGCGACCTCGCGGCGCTGCCGCTCGCCACCTCGCGCCCTGCCGCCTCGATGCGGCGCGAAGGGACATGGCCGGTCGAGGACCTCTACTGGCCCGGCTACACCCGGACATGGAAGGCGCTCTACGACCGCTTCGGCCTCGACTTTGCCGCATCGCTGGACCTGTCGCAGCCTGACGAATACTGGCAGCGCTACCTCTATTTCAACGCCGGCTGGTTTCTCGGCCCCGACCCTGCCGTCTTTGGCGCGCGGTTTCTGGACTATGCCCTGTCGCTGCGCGACGACACGCCGGCGGAACTGGTGCTGCAACCGCTCGATCCCTGGCTGGACCAGGCGGTGTTGCCGCTGGTGATCCACGGCCTCGGTGGCGGCCGGCCCGGCGCGGACCTCGCCGGGCTCGATGGCGACATCACCTGCCATTACCGGATGTTCCCGCTGCTTTATGCCCGCGAGAGCGACCTGGTGGTCGAGGTGCTGGAACAGGTCTGCGCGCCCAACAGGATCAAGAAACTGCTCAAGGCGCATCCGCCGATCCTCAGGATGGTCTATCACGGACAGGGCCGCGAGGTGCGCGCCCTGTTCGATCGCGCCGACCTGCCGCCGCAGGAAAAGGTGATCCGCAACCGGATTCGGGCGGCGGGGTTCTGGATGCGCTGACCCCGGGCGCGCCCGCTTGCGGCTCTGTCGTCAAGATGAGTATTTTTGGCACAGAGAAGCCCGGGCCATGTGGCGCGCGCGCCCGGCGCCTGCCCGGCTTCGGTCTGCGCCGCCTTTTGCCCGCGACCCCCGCCGGGGGGCGCCCCGGCTCAGCGGGCGAACAGATCGTCGAAATCGGCGAAGCCCTTGAACTCCAGCGGGTTGCCGCTTGGATCGCGCAGGAACATCACCCATTGCTCCCCGGGTTCGCCCTTGAAGCGGACGCAGGGCGCGATGATGAAATCCGTCTGCGCCGCCTCGAGCCGGCCGGCGAGCGCCATCCAGTCCGCGAGCGGCAGCACCGCCCCGAAATGCGGCATCTGCACGAGGTGATCGCCGACGTGGCCGGTGGCGGCGGTGGCAAAGGGCGTGCCCAGATGCAGGCTCAACTGATGGCCGAAAAAGTCGAAATCGACCCAGGTTTCGGTCGATCGTCCCTCGGCTGCGCCGAGCAGGCCGGAATAGAATTCGCGCGCGGCGGCGAGGTCGTGAACGTGAATGGCCAGGTGGAAGGGCACGCGCATCGCTTTGTCCTTTTCAGGCCCGGCCCGCGCCGCAACCGTTGAGCATCGGATGCGATCCGCCTACACCATTGCGCAACGCATTTCAAAGGGAGGACGCCTCATGACCATGCCATATGGTTTCGACACTTTGCAGATCCACGCCGGCGCGCGGCCCGACCCGGCCACCGGCGCGCGCCAGACCCCGATCTACCAGACCACCGCCTATGTGTTCCGCGATGCCGACCATGCGGCCGCACTCTTCAACCTGCAGGAAGTGGGCTATATCTATTCGCGCCTGACCAACCCCACCGTCGCCGTGCTGCAAGAACGTATCGCCACGCTCGAAGGCGGGGTCGGCGCGGTCTGCTGTTCCTCGGGCCATGCGGCGCAGATCATGGCGCTCTTTCCGCTGATGGCGCCGGGGCGCAATGTCGTGGCCTCGACCCGTCTCTATGGCGGCACGGTGCAGCAGTTCTCCAACACCATCCGCAAGTTCGGCTGGTCGGCAAAGTTCGTCGATTTCGACGATCTCGACGCGCTTGCCGCCGCGATCGACGACGACACCCGCGCGGTGTTCTGCGAAAGCATCGCCAACCCCGGCGGCTATATCACCGACCTGCCCGCCGTGGCCAAGGTTGCCAGCGCCGCCGGCCTGCCGCTGATCGTGGACAATACCAGCGCCACCCCCTACCTCTGCCGCCCGATCGAGCACGGCGCGACGCTGGTCGTGCACTCCACAACCAAATACCTCACAGGCAACGGCACCGTCACCGGCGGCTGTGTGGTGGACAGCGGCACCTTCGACTGGTCGGCCAGTGACAAGTTCCCCTCGCTCAGCGCGCCCGAACCCGCCTATCACGGGCTCAAGTTCCACGAGGTGCTGGGGCCGATGGCCTTCACCTTTCACGGCATCGCCGTGGGCCTTCGCGACCTCGGCATGACAATGAACCCGCAGGGCGCGCATTACACGCTGATGGGGATCGAAACGCTGTCCTTGCGCATGGAGCGGCATGTGAAGAACGCGGAAATCGTCGCGCAATGGCTCGAGGCCGATCCGCGCGTCGATTTCGTCACCTATGCCGGGCTCGCCTCCTCGCCCTACAACCACCGTGTCGCCACGATCTGCCCCAAGGGCGCGGGCGGGCTGTTCACCTTTGCGGTCAAGGGCGGGTATGACGCCTGCGTGAAGTTCGTCAACGCGCTCGAGATCTTCAGCCATGTGGCCAACCTCGGCGATACCCGCAGCCTGGTGATCCATTCTGCCTCGACGACCCACCGCCAGCTCACCCCCGAACAGCAGGCCGCCGCCGGCGCCGCACCCAATGTCGTGCGCCTGTCGATCGGGATCGAGGACGTGGGCGACCTGATCGCCGATCTCGATCAGGCGCTGACCAAGGCCGTCGCCTGACGCACCGCGCCCCCGCCCTTCCCATCATCGGGCGGGGCGGGGGCAGGCAGGGGCAGGCGGGGGCAGGCAGGCGCGCGCCCTGTTCATCTTTTGGCCAAAAATATCCTCGCCGAAGGCTCCTGTCCCCGCCAAGGGCCTCGGCAGCGGGGACAGCGCGCGAGGGGCTCAGCAAGAGACGGCTCAATAAGCCTTGGGCTCAGCAAGCGCCGGGCTCAGCAAGCGCCGGCTCAGTCCGCAATCGCATAAACCAATGTGACGCTCGCCTGGAGCGCGACCTCACCCGCCGCCACCGGGACCGAGGCCGCATCCATCATCTCGCCCCGCGCGAACATCGGCAGGGGCGCGCTGTAGCCGCCATTTTCCGACAGGCTCATCAGGGCCCCCAGCTCCACCCCCGCCGCCTGCGCGAAAAGCTCCGCCCGTGCCCGCGCCACGGCAACGGCATCGCGGCGCGCCGCGTCCAGTGCGGGCCTGCGTTCGGCGAGATCAAAGCTCACCCCGCCCAGCCGGTTGGCCCCGTCCGCCACCACGGCATCGAGCACCTCGCCCAGAAGCGCGAGGTCACGCACGCGGACCTCGATCATCGTGCTGGCGACAAAGCCGTTCATCTTGGGCGCGCCGCTGTAGCCCGAATAGTCATACTGCGGCTCGAGCGAGAGCTGACCGGTCTGCATGTCGGTGGCCGCGATGCCTGCCGCCTCGAGCCGGGCCAGCACGGCCGCGGTGCCGGCGCTCATGGCACGCAGCGCCTCCTGCGCCGAGGTCGCCTGTTCGCTGACCCCGATGCTGATGCGGGCGAGGTCGGGCAAGGCGGTGACGCTCGCCTCGCCAGTGACGGTGATCACGCGGGGTTGGTCGGCCGCTTCGGCATGCAGCGGCAGGGCGAGGGCCCCCGCAAGCAGCGCACCTGCAAAAAACGCGTTGAGTATCAGTGACTTGTTATTGCGGTGCATGGGAAACTCCTGTGGCTTGCACTCATGTTCTGATCCTTTGACGCGCCCCGCAAGCGGTTCCTTGGCGGCCGTGACGGTTTTTTCGCGCGACCGGGATCGTGATGGGCCATCGCTTGGCCTTGGCGATAATCTGCTGTAGCCTCTGGCAAAAGTGGCGAGACCGGTTCCGCCGCATCGCCCGGAATGCTAGAGCCGTCTGATGAAACCCAATTTCGCCCTCTCCCTGTCGTTCGAAGGCATCCGCCTTCTGCACAGGACGTCGTCCGGCTGGTCCCTGGTGGGTGAGGTGCCGCTGGATGCGGCCGATCTTGCGGCCGAACTCGCGGTGCTGCGCAAGACCGCGCTCGCGCTCGATCCGCAAGGGTTGCGCACCAAGCTGCTGATTCCCAACGAACAGATCAAATACATCGCGCTCGACACCACCCGCGCGCAAGAGGCCGACGTGCGTGCCGCGCTCGACGGGGCCACGCCCTATGCGGTGGACGACCTCGTGCATGACTTCGTGCGCGGCGGCGGGCGCACCTACATCGCCGCAGTGGCGCGCGAAACCCTGGCCGAGGCCGAGGCCTTTGCCGCCGATTACCGCTTTGGCCCGATCTGCTTTGCCGCTGTGCCCGAACCCTTCACCTTCTGGGGCGAGCCGTTCTTTGGCGCCACAGCGATCGCGGCGACCCTTCTGCCTCCCGGCACGGTGATCGAGCGCGACGCCGAACCGGTCTCCTATGTGCCCCGCCCGGCCGCCCGCGCGATCCCCTCTTTCCTCAAGACCGCAGCGTCAAGGCCGATAAACGCGCCCGAGCCGCCGACCCTCGCCGAGACCGCCGATGCCGATGCGGGGCTGTCCGATGCGGGGCTGTCCGACGAGACCGGCGCGCAACCTGAGCCCCAGCCGGAGGTGCGACCCGAAGCGCCGGCCGAACTTGCCGCCGATGCTGCCGCCGAAGCGCTGCCCGCGCCGGACCAGGTGACAGGCCCGGTGACTGGCCCGGTGACTGGCCCGGTGACTGGCCCGGTGACTGGCCCGGTGACTGGCCCGGTGACTGGCCCGGTGACTGGCCCGGTGACTGGCCCGGTCGCCATCCCGACACCCGCCGCGCAGGAGGCTGACGCGGCGATGCGCCTGCCCGATGACGGCAAGGCCGCGCCCATGCTTGCGCAAACGGCCGCCGAAAGCGTCACCGAAAGCGACAGCGACGGCGAAACCCATCCGCGCGATGGGGCGACGGGCGACGGGCTGCCGCCGGAAGGCCCCGACGCGGGCCCCGACGCGGGCCCCGACGCGGGCCCCGTCGCGGCCCCTGACGCGGCCCCTATCGCAGACCCCGTGGCGGGCCCTATCACCAGCGCCCCCGACGACACCGGCGCTGATCTGCCGGAAACACCCGCTCCGCTGATCCCCGAACCCGTCTTTTCCTCGCGGGCGCGCAGCCTGCCTGCGCCCGACACGCCGCCCCGCGCGCCCCTGCGCGGCGTCGGCAGCGTCACGCGCGAGACGGAAGAGGCGGATCAGCCGGTCTTTGGCAGCCGCCGCAGCGCCGATGCGGCACGTCATGCACCGCCCCCGCTGCGGCGCGATCCCGTCCTGCCCCTGTCCGGTTCCGCCGCCGCCGCCGCGCCAGAGCAAAGCCCGCCGGCAGACCCTGCCCGTCGCACGCTCGCGGTTGCGGTGGACAGGCCCGATGCGTCGGCGTTGCGGGCACCGCAGCTCACCGGTGTGGCACGGATCGGGGTGGAGACACCCCGGCCCGAGGCGCCCAGGCCTGAGTCAACCCGGCCCGAGGCACCACAGCGCCCGCTGTCTGCGTTGCGGGCAAAGGATGCGCCCCTGCCTGACGCCGCGCCTCCGGTTACCGGCCGCTCTACCGTGACACTTGGCCCGGGCAGTGTGGGCGCCGACATGGCACCACTACGCGGCGATGCGCCCGCCTTCGATGTGCCCGCCGCCAAGCCTGACGCCGCCATGCCTGACGCCGCCATGCCTGAAGCAGGGGTCCGCCCCGCCGGCGGTGGCACCACGACGCTTGCCTCCATCCTCGCCGGTCGGCGCGCCGCCGGTGCGGCGGTGCCGTTGACCGAACCGGTGCCGCCTTTGGTTGCGCCGCCGATGCCCACCCCGCAGCGCGCCACCGCCGCCCCCCGCGCCGCCCCCCGCGCCGCCCCCCGCGCCGCAGTCGCAGACGCGGCCGCAGAGCGCACCGTTTTCGGGGCGCGGCGCCAGGCCGCCCCCGCTGCGGCCTCACCGCGCCGGGGCAAGCCGCGCTTTCTCGCGGTGATCCTGACGGTCGTGCTCCTGGTGTTCATGGCCGCCGTCGCGGTCTATGCCAGCATCTTTACCGAAGGCGGGCTGGCAGGGCTTCTGGGCCGCGATACCGGCACGCGGCTGGCCGCCGTCCCCGCCACGACCGAGGCCCCGCTCGACCTTGCGACCGAAACCGTCCTCGCGCCCTCCTCCGATCCGGCGCCTTTGCCCGACGCGCCGCAGATGGTGATGTCCGACAGCATCATCCTGCCGCAAGGCACCGGCCCCGCAGACCCGGACCTGCAAGCGCCCGACCTGACCGCGGCACCTGAGGCGATCATCCTGCCGCTCCCGCGCCCGGCCTCGGCCGAGGCAAGCGCCCTCCCCCTCGCCTTCGCCCCCGCTGCCGACGCCCCCGCTGCCGACGCCCCCGGCACAGAGGCGGCGATGACGGACCTGCCGCTCGACAGCGAGGACGCCGGCGCGCTGACAGCCGCCGCCGCGGTCGCCTCTGCCGTCGCGATGCTCGATGCGGCGACAGCCCCGCAAGAGGCCGGGCTGGCAGCAGAAACACCGAACGGCACCGGTGGCACGGCGATCTCGCCGGCCGAGGCCGAAGCCTTTTATGCCGCCACCGGCGTCTGGCTGCGCGCCGCGCGCCTGCCGCTGATCCCGCAGACGGGCTCCACCGATGCGCTGGTCGTGGCCGGCATTGACCCTGCGGTCAGCCTGCGCACGGCGGCGGCGATGCCCAGGCCCGACGGGGCCGCGCCGGACGGCGTGCTGATGCCGCAGCGCGATCCGCCCGCGCGCGGCACGGTGTTCGAGCGGGACGAGGCCGGACACATCCGCGCCACGCCCGAAGGCGTGATGACCCCGGACGGGGTGATGGTTTTCGCCGGGCTGCCCGCCATCGTGCCGCCGAACCGGCCCGGCACGCCCGAGGTTGCCGCGGCGCCTTCCCCGCTTGAGGACAGCGGCCCGGCTTCGGACAGCGCGGCCCTGCCCGAGGCCGCCGCCGCACCGGACGCGACCGCCGGCGGTGTCAGCCTCGTGGCCCTGCGCCCGCGCGAACGGCCCGCAGGTCTCACCCCCGATGCCACAGCCCCCGAGGCCACAGCTCCCGAGGCAGAGGCCGCGCCGGATGCTCCGTTCTGGGGCGAACGCCCGCAATTGCGCCCTGCAAACCTGCCTGTGCCGCCTGCGGCGGAACCGGAACCTGTGCCAGAACCAGAGCCCGAACCGGCAGCACCGCTGGCCCCCGCGCCCGACGTCACAGCCACGCTCGAGGCGATCGTCGCGGCCGCCCCCACACCCGTGACCCTGTCGCCCCTCGCCGTGGCGCGTGCGGTGCGGCCCGACGGCCGCCCGCGCAACTTCGATCAGGTGGTGGCCCGCGCGCTCGGGCGGGGCCAGTCGCAGGCGCAGGATGCGGCCATCGCCGCGGCCCAGCCGCCGGCCGCCCAGCAGCCGCCGGCGCAACAGGCGGCGCCCGCCGCACCGCAGGTCGTGGCACCGACCGGCCCGGTTCCGGGCGGCGTCGCGCGGGCCGCGACGATGCAAGACGTCATGAACCTGCGCGAAATCAACCTGATCGGCGTGTTCGGTCGCCCCAATGACCGCCGCGCACTGGTGCGGATGGCCAATGGCAGGCTCCAGCGGGTCGGGGTCGGCGATACGCTCGATGGGGGTCAGGTGGTCGCGATAACGGACAATTCGCTCAACTACGTCAAGCGCGGACGCACCATCACCATCGCGATCCCGCAGGGCTAGCCGGCGCTGACGCCGGCCTCGGCAAAGGTGGCCATGCCGCTGTGGCAGGCGACGGCGGCGCGCAGGATGCCGATCGCCAGCGCAGCGCCCGACCCCTCGCCCAGACGCAGCCCAAGATCGAGCAACGGCGCCTTGTCCAGCGCCTGCAGCAGCCGCCCATGCGCCCCTTCGGCGCTCAGATGCCCCGCGACACAGTGATCGAGCGCGCCTGCCTGCACCCGCTCCAGCACCGCCGCCGCCGCACAGCAGATGAACCCGTCAAGGATCACCGGAATCCGCAGCGCCCGCGCCGCCGCAATCGCCCCCGCCATCGCGGCAATCTCGCGCCCGCCCAGACAGCGCAGCACCGCGAGCGGATCGTCCAGCACGCCCTCATGCCGCGCAATGCCGGCCGCCACCGCCGCCGCCTTGCGCGCGAGACCGGCGTCATCCACGCCGGTGCCGCGCCCGACCCAGGCCTGCGGCGCGCCGCCGCACAGCGCACAGGCCAGCGCCGCGGCGACCGTGGTATTGCCGATCCCCATCTCTCCGACCACGAGCAGGTCCGCCGCAGGGTCCACCGCCGCCCAGCCGGTCGCCAGCGCGGCGACAGTTTCGGCCTCGGTCATCGCCGGGCCCCGGGTGAAATCGGCCGTGGGCCGGTCCAGTTCCAGCGCATGCACCTGCATCTGCGCCCCCGCCACCCGGCACAGCTGGTTGATCGCCGCGCCGCCATGGTCAAAGTTGGCCACCATCTGCGCCGTCACCTCGGCCGGAAAGGCCGACACACCCTGCGCCGTCACCCCGTGGTTGCCCGCAAAGATGATGACCTGCGGCGCGGCCAGCGCCGGGCGCGCATCGCCCCGCCAGCCTGCATACCAGACCGCCAGTTCCTCGAGCCGGCCCAGCGAGGCCGGTGGCTTGGTCAACATGCCATTGCGCGCCTGCGCACCGGTGATGGCTCCGTCATGCGGCTGCGGGCCTGCGGCGACAAGGGTTCGGAACTGGGCAAGCGTCGCGAAGGGGGCAGTCATCATGGTCCTCGTTGCAATGAGTGTCACGCCCATCTAAACCTCTGGCGAGGCAAAGGAAACGGTCGGAAAGGACGCAGGCGTGCCAAAAACCGACCTGATCGCCAGAGGCGACCTTGCTGCGGGCCTGGGACTGCTCACGCGGCTGCCGGTGCGCGTCGATGCCGCCACCGCCACCGCCCGGGGTGCCGCCGCCGCCTGGACCTGGCCGCTGGTCGGCGCCGTCACCGCCGCGCTCGCCACAACCACCGGCATGGCGGCTCTCTGGCTGGGGCTGCCCACCCCGCTTGCCGCGGCGCTGGTGCTGGCCACCCAGATCATCCTGACCGGCGCGATGCACGAGGACGGGCTCGCCGACAGCCTCGACGGGCTCTGGGGCGGCTGGGACAAGGCCCGCCGCCTCGCGATCATGAAGGACAGCCATATCGGCACCTATGGGGTGCTGGGCCTCGGCCTCGGCCTGCTGATCCGCTGGCAGGCGGTCAGCCTGCTGCTGGACGCGGGCGCCCTCGGGGCGGGTCTGATCGGCACCGCGATGCTCAGCCGCGCCGCCATGGTCGGCGTGATGGCGGCGCTCCCCCCGGCGCGCGAAGGCGGCCTCGGACACAGCGTCGGGCGGCCGGCGGGCGGCACCACGGCGCTGGCCTGCGGCCTCGCGGTGCTTTGCGCCCTGCTGCTGCCAGGCCTGCCGGCTGTCGCGCTCACGCTGGTCACGGCCATTACCGCCACACTCTGGGCCACCATCGCCCGGGCCCGCATCGGCGGCCAGACCGGCGATATCCTCGGCGCCACCCAGCAGCTTGCCGAAATCGCCCTGCTTGTGACCCTGAGCGTTGCGCTGTCCTGACCGTCAGCACCCTGTGCCCGGCTTCTCTTTACCCGGCTTCTCTGTGCCCGGCTTCTCTGTGCCCGGCTTCTCTGTGCCCGGCTTCTCTGTGCCCCAAATACTCCCGCCGGAGGCTCCGTCCCCGCCAGGATCGCAGGTGTCAGAACCGGCAGTCCAGCGCCGCGGCAATCCCGCGCCGCCGGCCGATCTCGCCCAGCGCCTCGGCCTCGAGCACCCCGTCGCGCAGCCGCACCGCCATCACACGCAGCCAATCGGCATCTGCCAGCACCATCTGCGGCCCCTCGCCGCAATCGCGGATGCCGCCACTGATCTGCGCCTCGCCATAGCGGTGGTTGCTGAAGCCGCTGGCCTCGGCCACCGGGACCAGCGCCCGCCCCTCGAGCCGCACGACACGCAGCACCCGGTCCAGATGCGGACGGTCCACATAGGCGATCTCGGCGCGCCCGTCGCCATCCAGATCGGCCACGCCCAGCACCGCCAGCCAGCGACGCGGCGTGCCGATGAACGGCGTCGCGGCAATCAGCCCCTCGGGCCCCACCACCACCAGCCGCGCACCCTGCGCGAGGTCGGCCTCGACCACCACCACCGCATCGGCGAGCCCGTTGCCTGTCGTGTCGATCAGCCGCGGCGCGGTATCCTCATAGATCCGGTCCTGCGGCAGCCGCAGGCTGACCACGCCCCGGCGCATTGCCGCGCATCCCGGACACAGGTCGAGCACAAACTCCAATGTGCCCCATTCCCCCCGCCCCGGCCCGAGCACATCATGCCCGTAGCGCGTCACCGGCTCCGCATAGCGCGCCTCGAGGATCGACACCTGCGCCAGTTGCGCCTGCACCGGACCGCAGAGCCCGGCCAGCACGGTCGCGAGCGCCAGCCATGCCCGCATCAGATCTGCTTGAGCGGCATCTGCACCCTGAGCCCGTCGAGCGCATCCGACACCTTGAGCTGGCAGGTCAGACGCGAGCGGGCCGGATCGGGCGCATAGGCGAAATCGAGCATGTCCTCTTCCATCGCGTCCTTTTTGGGCAGGCGGTCCACCCAGGCGGGGTCAACATAGACATGGCAGGTCGAACAGGCACAGGCCCCGCCACAATCGGCCTCGATCCCGGGGATGCCGTTGTCACGCGCACCCTCCATCACCGTGAGGCCGGTCGCGACCTCGACCGTATGTTCCTTGCCGCCGTGTTCGATATAGGTTATCCGCGCCATTCGCCGCCCCATGTCTGATGAAATCGACCCGCATCCGGGCGCTGACTGTCTAGGCGACCCCGCCGCCGCCTTCCAGCGCGAATTGCATGGCCCGCCCCGTCCTGCGACAAGAAGCGCGACAGTTGGGCGACACTTTGCCCGGCGGCGCATCCACGCTGGCGATGCCCGCTACCGCTGCGTGAGCCTTTGGCCTAGGGTCGCCAAGATCACGGCCAAGACCACGGCCACGACCACGGCCACGACCACGACCACGACCACGACCATCAACAGAGACGGCCCCTTGCGCAAGACCTGCCCCAGACCCAAGACACAGTTGATCTGCGGCCTGCTGCTTCTTGCCGCCTGCGGGACGCAGACGGCGCGTGACGGGGCGCTGCCCGCCCTGGGCGCCCCCGCGATCGAGACCGACGCCAGCGGGCGCTGCTTTGGCCGCGACATCACCCCGGCGGTGATCGAGACGGTGACAGAGCAGGTGCTCGAACGCCCCGCCGTCACCGCCCCGGACGGCACCGTGATCGAACCTGCCGTCTATCGCCGCGCGATCCGCCAGCAGATCGTGCGCGACCGCCGCGAGGTGCAGTTCGAAACCCCCTGCCCGCCGGTCTTTACCCCCGCCTTTGTCGCCTCGCTACAGCGCGCCCTGACCGCGCGGGGGTTCTACCGCGGGCCGATCACCGGCACGCTCGACACCGCGACGGGACGCGCCGTGCAGGAGTTCCAGCGCCGCGACGGGCCCGACAGCCCGCTCCTGTCGATCGCCTCGGCGCGCAGTCTTGGCCTTGTCGCGCTCGACCGCGACACGCTCGCCGCCGAAGGCTAGCCACAGCAAAAAAGGGGGCGCGCCCTGCGGCACGCCCCCTCCCCGGTCCCGTCAAAGACGCGGCCGCGCCTCAGGGCTAGAACACTCAGGGCTAGAACACTCAGGGCTCGAACACTCAGGGCTCGAACACCAGCGCCACAAAGCGCGGGTCGCCCGCGCGCCGCACCAGCAGCAGGAGCGACTTGCGCCCGGCGGCCGTCGCCTCTTCGATCCGCGCGGCGAAATCGGCCACCGTGGCCACCGGCTGCTGTCCGGCCTCAGTGATCACATCGCCCACCTGGAGCCCCTTGATCGCCGCATCCGACGCCGGGTCGAGCGCGGTAATCACCAGCCCGGCCATGTTCGGATCAAGCTGGAACTGCGCCGCCAGATCCGCGTTGATCTCAGAGAGGGTCAGGCCCAGCATTTCGGTCGCCTCGGGCTCTTGCGTCTCGACCGAGGTGTTGACCACACGCTCGCCCTCTTCACGGCGCGCGAGCACGACCGTCAGTTCTTTGATCGCTCCACCGCGCAGCACCGTCACCAGAACGGCCTTGCCCACAGGCGAATTGCCCACCATGCGGACCAGTTCGCGGGTGTCGGGCACGTCAAATCCGTCAAAGGTCAGGATCACGTCACCCGCCAGCATCCCGGCCTCGAGCGCCGGCCCCTCGGGCACGTCCGTCACCATCGCGCCGCGCGCGACCTCGAGCCCTTCGATGGCGTCAACCATGTCGGGCGTGACATCCTGGATGCGCACACCGAGCCAGCCACGCCGGGTCTCGCCGAATTCGCGCAACTGGTCCACGACATTGCTCACCACCGAAGACGACATCGCAAAGCCGATCCCGATCGAGCCGCCATTGGGCGACAGGATCGCGGTGTTCACGCCGATCACCTGACCGTCCATGTTGAACAGCGGCCCGCCGGAATTGCCCCGGTTGATCGCGGCATCGGTCTGGATGTAGTCGTCATAGGTGCCCGACAGCGCCCGGTTGCGCGCCGAGATGATGCCGGCCGAGACCGAAAATCCCTGGCCCAGCGGGTTGCCCATGGCCATCACCCAGTCGCCCACGCGGCTGCCCGGCCCGTCGCTGTCGCCAAAGGCCACGAAGGGCAGATCGGTCGCCTCGACCTTGAGCAGCGCGATGTCGGTGTTGGGGTCGGTGCCGATCACCACGGCCGGGCGGCGGTCCCCGGAATAGAACTCGATCTCGATCTCGTCGGCGCCTTCGATGACGTGGTTGTTGGTCACGATGAACCCGTCGGCCGAGATGACAAACCCGGACCCCAGCGCCGAGGACCGGCGCGGCGCCCCGTCACGGTTCTGGAAATCATTGAAGAAATCCTCAAACGGGGACCCTTCGGGCACGATACCCTGCGGGCCGGTGCGCCCGGCGACCACCGTCGATGTGGTGATGTTGACAACCGAAGGGCTGACCATCTCGGCCAGATCGGCAAAAGTCGTGGGGCGGCTTTCCTGCGCGGGGGCGGGCAGCGCGAGGCCAAAGGCCAGCGCCATGCCCAGCATGAGCGCGCCAAGCGCGGTGCGGCGGGCGGCGGGCAGTCCGTCGGCAGCGAATTGAAGTGCGAGTGCCTTGGTAGTCACGACAAACTCCCTTGTGACATGAAATGCGCGCTAGCGGGGGCGCGCGGCATAAGATTGAATGTAGGCCGCGCAACCGACAACTCAAAGCCCCATCGCGGCTTGTCAACTGCGCGTGATATGAAAGGCCGCGGGTCACGCGTCTGTGTGTGGCCCGGGCCATTGGCCAGTTGACGCAAGGTCACTCTGTGCTAGCCTTGCCGAATATCAAACCGGAAGGAGCGCAAGATGACGATCAAGACACTCCTCACGACACTGGCCCTTGCCGTCCTGCCCACGCTCGGGCTTGCGGCCGGGTGCGGGCATTCCGCCAGCGACCAGCAGGCGATGTCCTGTGCCGAAGGCACGATCTGGGACCAGACCACCGGCACCTGCGTGCCGCAGACCACGAGCTGACGGGCAGCCCGGCGGCATGACCGCCGCGCGCCGGGCGACCACCTGCAAGCGGCCGAAAACTCCGGGCAGGACGCGGGAGGAGCTAACGGGATTTTCATGGTTTTGGCGTTGAGTGCTGTGAACGAGCCGCAAATGCCAAGGGTGCCATGTCCTTCATATCCGTATCCAAGACCGATGGCGCGCTGAACCAGCGGCGCAAGGCGGCCATGATCGTGCAACTGCTGCTCGCCGAAGGGCACAAGCTGCCGCTGGCCTCCCTGCCCGAGGACCTGCAGATGCGTATCACCCGCGAACTGGGCGCGCTGCGCATGGTGGACCGGCGGACGCTGCATGCGGTGGCGAGCGAGTTTGCGGCCGAGCTCGAGGCGGTCGGCCTGACCGCGCCCGGCGGGGTCGAACGCGCGCTTGCGGCGCTCGAGGGGCAGTTGAGCCCGACCGCCGCCGCGCGGCTCAAGTCCGAGGCGGCGCAGGCCCATGGCACCGACCCCTGGGCGCAGATCGCAGCACTCGAGGCCGAAGAGCTGCTGCCGCTCATGACCGGCGAAAGCATCGAGATCTGCGCCGTCGCCCTGTCCAAGCTGCCGGTGGCCAAGGCCGCGGCGGTTCTTGCCCTGCTGCCGGGCGAACGTGCGCGCAAGATCACCTATGCCGTCTCGCAGACCGGCGGCGTCTCGCCCGAGGCGGTGGTGACGATCGGCAGGGCGCTGGCAGCCGACCATTGTGTCAAGCCCGTTCCCGCCTTTGCCACCCCGCCCGTCGCCCGCGTCGGCGCGATCCTCAACTCGAGCCTCGCCGCCACACGCGACGACATGCTCGCCGGGCTGGGCGATGATGATCCCGCCTTTGCCGAACAGGTGCGCCGCGCGATCTTTACCTTTCCCGACATTCCCGAACGGGTCGCGCCGGTCGATGTGCCCAAGGTGCTGCGCGCCGTGGACAATGCCCAGCTTGTCACCGCGCTGGCCAGCGCGCAGGCGGCTGGCGGCGCCGATGCGGCGGCGGCGGATTTCATCCTGGCCAACATGTCGCAACGCATGGCCGAGGCGCTGCGCGAAGAGATCGGCGAACGCGGGCGGATCAAGAAGTCCGACGCCGAAGCCGCCATGGGCGCCGTCATCGCCGGGATCCGGGAAAAGGTCGATGCGGGCGAGATCAGCCTCGTGGTCCCCGATGATGCCGAAGAGTGACGCGCGCAGCGGGCGCGGCTTGTGCGGGGCGGCCCGCCCCCGTATCTGTGCGCCATCCGCGCGGGGGCCCGATCTCCGCCGGGCTGACACCGGAGGACCATGGCCGCTCGCAACTCCACTCCCGGCCGTCTGGGCGACTGGATCACAGACCGCATCCTGCGCGGCCTGATCGCGCTTGCCCTCGCGCTGCCCTATGCGGCGCGGGTCCGCCTGATGGGCTGGCTGATGCGCCGGGTGATCGGCCCGCTCGCCGGCTACCGGCGACGCGCGCGCGAAAACCTCGCGCTGATCTGGCCCGACATGCCCCCGGCCCACCGCAACAGCATCGCCGACGCGGCCATCGACAATGCCGGGCGGACGCTGATCGAGAATTACGCCAACCGCGAACTGGCGCATCGTATGGCCGGCGCCCGGGTGCAGGGGGACGGCCTGCAGGCCCTCGCCGCCGCCCGTGCGGCTGGCCGACCGGTGATATTCGTCACCGGGCATTTCGGGAATTACGAGGCGCCGCGCCATGTGCTCGCCGCGCAGGGCCATGTGATCGGCGGGCTCTACCGCGCGATGTCGAACCCGTTCTTCAACAGCCACTACGCCGCGACGATGGCCGGTGTCAGTGGCCCGGTGTTCGAAAAGGGCCGCCGCGGCACGATGGGCTTTGCGCGGTTCCTGAAGTCCGGCGGGATGGCCACGATCCTGTTCGATGTGCATGACAGCAGCGGAGAGATGATCCCGTTTCTGGGCCGCCCCGCCCCGACCTCGACCTCGGCCGCGACCTTGGCGCTGCGGTTCGACGCGCTCTTGCTGCCCTATTTCGGGATCCGCCAGCCCGATGGCCTCGGCTTTGACATCCTTGTCGAGGCGCCGATCGCACATTCCGACCCGGTGACGATGACCGCAGCCATGACCGCCCGCCTCGAAGCGCAGATTGCGGCGCATCCCGGGCAATGGTTCTGGGTCCATCGCCGCTGGAAGCCGCGCCGCACCCGCGACTGACAGGGGTCAGTCGAGCCGCGCCGCCGCCAGGACAGGCCCCGGTCCTTCGGCCTGGATGATGACGACGACAGGGCCATCGCCTGCGGTTGCCGTGCGCAGGGCAAGCGGCGCCTGACCGGTCCACAGCGTCAGCACCTCCCAGGAGGTGACGATATTGGCATAGCTGATATGCCGCCCGATGTTCTCGCCCGCGCCGATCTCGACCGTCTGTTCGGGCACATAGCGCACGAGCTGCACCACCATCGGCCGTGCCGCCCCTGCCTCGGCCGCGATCACCAGGGCCCCGCCCTCGCGCCGCAGGTCCAGCCGCACGTCCGACACCGCCGCCGCGTGGCGCCGCAGCTGCGCGAGAACGGCAGGCCGGTCGGCCCCGGCGACATGATCGGTCCCGCCGATGACCATCTGCGGCGTATAGACCATATGCGCCCCCGCTATCATCGCATACCCCTGCTGGCGGCGGGTGAACTGGGGCCTGGCAAAGGCATCGGCCCATCCGATGTAATCCCAGTAATCGACATGCAGCGCGAGCGCGATCACATCCTCGCGCGCGGCAAGCTCATGCAGCAGTTCATCCGCCGGCGGGCAGGACGAACAGCCCTGCGACGTGAACAGTTCGACCACCACGGGGCTGGTCTGGGCCACCGCCCCGCCCCCGGCCAACGCAAGTCCGCAGATCAGGCACAGGGCCGCAAATGTCGCGCGCATGTCACGTCCTATTCCCATAGACTGGCCCCTTATGCTGGCCACATCCAATGGCCACCCAGACTGCGAGGGGTTTAGAGCAGGCGACCCGCATTGGCCAATCAAGCAATCGAGAGTCAGTGAAACCCGGGACAAAACACGTCGATCTGTGCCGATTCTGCCCTTGATCGGCATTGTGTGCAATGGTATACAACGGTCAATCTTTGCTCTTGTCTGCCCGCAGACCATCCGCCAGAAGCATTGCCAAAGTATTAGCCCCCATCCGAAAGGGACCTCCATGCCGATCATCACAGGCCATGACAGCGCCACGACCCGCCAGACGCTGACCGCGGGCAGTGCGAGCGTTGATTTCTACTCCATCCCGGCCGCCACGGCCGCGGGTCTGGGCGATTTCTCGCGCCTGCCGGCCGCGCTCAAGGTCGTGCTCGAAAACATGTTGCGGTTCGAGGATGGCGGGTTCTCGGTCTCGCTCGACGATATCCGCGCCTTTGCCGACTGGGCCGCGCAGGGCGGCCGCAACCCGCGCGAGATCGCCTATCGCCCGGCCCGCGTGCTGATGCAGGATTTCACCGGCGTGCCGGCGGTGGTGGACCTCGCCGCGATGCGCGACGGGATCAAGGCGCTGGGCGGTGATCCGCAAAAGATCAACCCGCTCAACCCCGTGGACCTCGTCATCGACCATTCGGTGATGATCGACGAATTCGGCAATCCGCGCGCCTTCCAGATGAACGTGGACCGCGAATACGAGCGCAACATGGAACGTTACGTGTTCCTCAAATGGGGGCAGAAGGCGTTCAACAATTTCCGCGTCGTGCCGCCGGGAACGGGCATCTGCCATCAGGTCAACCTCGAATACCTCGCGCAGGTGGTGTGGTCTGACACCGACCAGAGCGGCCGCATGGTGGCCTATCCCGACACGCTGGTGGGCACCGACAGCCATACCACGATGGTCAATGGCGCGGCCGTGCTGGGCTGGGGCGTGGGCGGGATCGAGGCCGAGGCCGCGATGCTGGGCCAGCCCATCTCGATGCTGATCCCCGAGGTCGTGGGCTTCAAGCTCACCGGGCAGATGACCGAAGGCACGACGGCGACCGACCTCGTGCTCAAGGTCGTGCAGATGCTGCGGGCGCATGGCGTCGTGGGCAAGTTCGTGGAGTTCTACGGCCCCGGCCTCGACCATCTGCCGCTCGCCGATCGCGCGACCATCGGCAACATGGCGCCCGAATACGGCGCCACCTGCGGCTTTTTCCCGATCGACGGCGAGACGCTGCGCTACATGCGCACCACGGGCCGCGACGAGGACCGCATCGCGCTGGTCGAAGCCTATGCCAAGGCCAACGGCATGTGGCGCGGGCCGGATTACGACCCGGTCTATACCTCGACGCTCTCGCTGGACATGTCCACCGTGGTGCCCGCGATCTCGGGCCCCAAGCGGCCGCAGGACCACACGCCGCTCGACGTGGCGGCGGCCAAATTCCTCGATGTGGTGAGCGACTACCGCGGCACCTCGATGGCCGACGGCGCCGTGGAAATGGCCGATGAGGGCCCTGCCCCCCGCGCGCCCTCCGACCCGCGCAAGACGGCCGCCGTCGCGGGCGAGGACTATACCATCCGCGACGGGTCGGTGGTGATCGCCTCGATCACCTCCTGCACCAATACGTCGAACCCCTATGTGATGATCGGCGCCGGTCTGGTGGCGCGCAAGGCGCGTGCGCTGGGGCTGACGCGCAAGCCCTGGGTCAAGACCTCGCTGGCGCCCGGCTCGCAGGTGGTGTCGGCCTATCTCGAGGCGGCGAACCTGCAGGAGGACCTCGACGCGATCGGCTTCAACCTGGTGGGTTACGGTTGCACCACCTGCATCGGCAACTCCGGCCCGTTGCAACCCGAGATCAGCAAGGCGATCAACGAGCACGACCTCATCGCGACCTCGGTGCTGTCGGGCAACCGCAACTTCGAAGGGCGGATCTCGCCCGATGTGCGCGCCAACTACCTCGCCTCGCCGCCGCTGGTCGTGGCCTATGCGCTGGCGGGCGACATGAACATCGACATCACGCGCGAACCGCTCGCGCAGACGCCGGAGGGCCGCGACGTCTATCTGCGCGACATCTGGCCGACCGCGCAGGAAGTGGCCGAACTGGTCGAGGCGACGGTGACACGCGCCGCGTTCCAGTCGAAATACGCCGATGTGTTCAAGGGCGACGAGAAATGGCAGGCGGTCGAGACCACGGACAGCGAAACTTATGATTGGCCCGCGACCTCGACCTATGTGCAAAATCCGCCTTATTTCAAGGGGATGGCAAAGGAGCCCGGCAAGATCGGCAACCTGATGGGCGCCAGGGTGCTCGCCATCCTGGGCGACATGGTAACGACCGACCACATCAGCCCGGCCGGGTCGTTCAAGGAAACGACCCCCGCAGGCCGTTACCTGATCGAGCGGCAGGTGCCCGTGCGCGAGTTCAACTCCTACGGCTCGCGGCGCGGCAACCACGAGGTGATGATGCGCGGCACATTCGCCAATATCCGCATCCGCAACGAGATGCTCGACGGGGTCGAGGGCGGCTATACCAAGGGGCCGGACGGCACGCAGATGGCGATCTATGACGCCGCGATGGCGCATCAGGCCAATGGCACGCCGCTGGTGATCTTTGCCGGCCAGGAATACGGCGCGGGCTCCTCGCGCGACTGGGCGGCCAAGGGCACGGCCCTGCTGGGCGTCAAGGCGGTGATCGCGGAAAGCTTCGAGCGCATCCACCGGTCGAACCTGGTGGGCATGGGCGTCATCCCCTTCGAGTTCACCGAAGGCGCAACGCGCAAGTCGCTGGGTCTGACCGGCGACGAGACAGTGGCGATTGCGGGTCTCGACACGATCTCGCCGCTGGCCCTGGTGCCCGCGACGATCACCTATGGTGATGGCCGCGAGGTGACGATCATGGTCAAGTGCCGGATCGATACGGCGGTCGAGATCGAATATATCGAGAACGGCGGCGTGCTGCATTACGTGCTGCGCAACCTGGCCAAGGCCTCCTGACCCGCCCGGCAGTGCGACACGGTGGGGCCGGGTGCAAAAAATCTTCGTACGAAGATTTTTACGCCCGCCCCTGCCCGCCGCCCGGCCCTCTCGTCCCGCTGGCGGGCAAAAATCTTCGTACGAAGATTTTTTCTCCCTATCCGGCGAGCAAGGCGCTGATCTCGGCCACCCTGGTCGCCAGCAGGGCGCGGTCGCCGCGGGTCTCGACGTTCAGGCGCAGCAGGTTCTCGGTGTTGGATGACCGCAGGTTCACACGCCACTCGCCCATGTCGAGGCTGATCCCGTCGAGCCGGTCCACACCCCGCGCCTGCGGCAGATAGGCGGCCTCGAAGGCCGCGATCACGCGGGCCTTGTCTGCAATCTCGAAGTTGATCTCGCCCGAAGAGGGAAAGGCTGCGCGCATCTCGGCCACCAGCGCCGCAAGCGACTTGCCGGTCTGGCCCATCCGCTCGGCCACCATCAGCCAGGGAATCATGCCCGAATCGCAATACATGAACGCCCGGAAATAGTGGTGTGCCGACATCTCGCCGCCATAGACGGCATCGACTTCGCGCATTTTCGCCTTCAGATGCGCGTGACCGGTCTGCGACACGACCGCCTGCCCGCCGCCGCGCGTCACCACATCAACCGTGTTCCACATCACGCGGGGGTCATGCACGATCTTGGCCCCCGGTTCCTTGACCAGAAAGGCCTGCGCGAGCAGCGCCACGACGTATTCTCCGTCGATGAAGCTGCCGGTTTCGTCAAAAAAGAAGCAGCGGTCGAAATCGCCATCCCAGGCCACGCCCATATCTGCGCCCGCCGCGCGCACCGCCTCGGCTGTCACCGGCTGGTTTTCCGGCAAGAGCGGGTTGGGAATGCCATTGGGAAAATGGCTCGACGGGGTGTGGTGCATCTTGACGAAGCGGAACGGCGCGCCGATGGCCGCAAGCCGCTCCTCGATCACGTCAAAGGCGGGCCCCGCCACGCCGTTGCCGGCATTCACCAGAATGGTCAGCGGGCGCAGCCCTTCGGGGTCGAGGTAGGACACGACCTTGTCCGCATAGGCCTCGCGCGGGTTCTCGCGGCGCAGCGCACCGGGCGCGCGGGTCGGGCCAAAGGCATCCGCCGCCACAAGATCACGGATCGCATCAAGACCCGTGGCGCCCGAAATCGGCCGCGCGCCTTCGCGCACCATCTTGATTCCGTTGTAATTGATCGGATTGTGCGAGGCCGTCACCATCAGACCGCCGCCCGCGCCGAAATGGTCGGTCGCGAAATAGACCTCTTCGGTGCCACAAAGCCCGAGGTCGATCACATCGACCCCTTCATCGCGCAGGCCCGAAATCAGCGCCGCCTGAAGCCCTGGCGAGCTTTCGCGGATGTCGCGCCCGATCACCACCATGCCGGGGTCGAGCACCCGGGCAAAGCCGCGCCCGATCAGATAGGCCAGCGCCTCGTCCAGTTCCGCGCCCAGACGGCCCCGCACATCATAGCTCTTGAAACAGCTCAAATGGCCCATCGCCGCTTTTCCCCCCTGCCCTCGGCACCTGCGCAGACCCCCACGTGCCGGAGTCGCCAAGCCCTTGCCGACAAAAGGTTACTCGGACTGCTGCGCCGCAGCAAGCGCCGGAAGAAACCGTTGTTCATAGTCGCTGCCCACAAGGGGCCCGGTAAAGCGGAACAGCACCGTGCCGTCCCCCTTCACAATGAAGGTCTCGGGCGGCGCCGTCACACCCCAGTCGATCGAGACCCGGCCCGCAGGATCGAAACCACTGGCAAAAAAGGGATTTCCCTCTTCAACGAGGTAGCCGAGCGCCTTGTCGGCCTCATCACGGAAGTTGATCCCGGCCACGCGCACACCGCTTTGTGCCATATCGACCAAGGTCGGGTGTTCAGCCCTGCACGGCGGGCACCAGCTCGCCCAGAAGTTGACAACGCTCACCTCTCCGCCGCGCAGATCGGCATCCGTGAGCGCAGCAAGCCCCGGCAGGCCCTCCCCGGGCACGCCCGGCGCCTGTTGCCCGATAAAGGCCGACGGCAGCTCTTCGGGATTGTTCCGCATCATGCCAAAGGCAAACAGCCCCGCCAAGGCGGCAAAGGCCACCGGCGGGATCAGGACCAGCGGCGACAGCCTAGCCATCCGCCCGCACTCCCTCGACCCGGGCGAGCGCCGCACGCACCCGTTCCGCCCGCCGCCAGCTCAGCCAGACGAGGCCTGCCAGCAACACAAGGCTCACCGCATAGGCGCTCAGGACATAGAGCGCATAGGCCCCCAGAAGGCTCATGCGCGCCCCTCGCCCTGCTGCGCCCGCGCCTCGAGCGCGCGGATCCGGCGAACCCGGATCTCGGTCCGGGTGCGCAGGATCACCAGCGAGAGAAACAGCAGGACAAAGCCCGCGATGCTCACCAGCAGGGGAATGTAGAACACATTCGCGACATTCTCCTGCTTGTCCATGCTCAGCGACGCGCCCTGATGCAGCCCCTGGTTCCAGAAATTGACGGCATAGCGCGAGAGGACCGCAAAGACAGAACCGACGATACACAGGACCGCGGTGAGGTCGGCGGCGGTGTCGGGGTCGTCGATCGCCTCCCACAGGGCGATGTAGCCGAGGTAGAACAGGAACAGGATCAGGAACGAGGTGAGGCGCGGGTCCCAGACCCACCATGTCCCCCACATCGGCTGGCCCCAGATCGCCCCGGTGGCGAGCGCGATCAGTGTCATCACCATGCCCACCGGTCCTGCCGCGCGCGCGGCGAGCGCGCTGACATGGTGCCGCCGGACAAGCCAGATCAGCGAGGCCACCAGCATCATCACCCAGGCGTTGATCGCCATCATGGCAGAGGGCACATGCAGATAGATGATCTTGACCGTGGACCCCTGCCGGGCCTCCTCGGGGGTAAAGAAGAAGCCCCAGACCAAGCCGGTGACCAGAGCCACCCCGGCCGCAGCAAAAAGCCAGGGCAGGACCGGTGCGGTCGTGACCATGAACTTTTTCGGATTTGCGTATTCCCAAAATGACATGATCTTCTCTACCCCGCCTTCCGGCCAGCCTCAAGCGGACGCTGTGTCGCGCTCACCGCAGATTGATCCGCAACGCCGCCGCCGTCGCAAAAGGCAGCGCGGCCAGACAGCCGGCCGTCACCCCCCCCAGCATTGCCAGTGGCGTGGCGACGGCCATCCCCTCGGCGCCGCGCCGCACCACCTCGGCGCTAAAGATCAGCACCGGCACATAGAGCGGCAGCACCAGAAGTGACATGAGCAACCCGCCACGCCGGATGCCGACCGTCAACGCCGCGCCGAAAGTCCCGATCATCGACAGCGCCGGCGTGCCCAGCGCAAGCGACAGCACGAGCCAGCCATAGGCGCCGGGTGCAAGGTTCAAGAGCACGCCGAGGCCCGGCGCCGCCAGCGTCAGCGGCAGGCCGGTCGTCAGCCAATGCGCGACCCCCTTGGCCAGCGCCACCGCCTCGAGCGGCAAGGGCGACGTGGCCAGCAACGGCAAGGACCCGTCCTCCTGGTCCAGCGCGAATATCCGGTCGAGCGACAGGAGCGCAGCAAGAAGCGCGGCAACCCAGAGCATGCCCGGCGCGATCCGCGCCAGAACCGCCCCCTCGGGCCCGACGCCGAACGGCACCAGCACGATCACGATGAGAAAGAAGGCAAGTCCGAGACCAAACCCGCCCCCGGCCCGCACCGCGAGCCGCAGATCGCGGCGCAAGAGCGCGATCACAGAAACGCCTCGTCGCTGCCCTGTGCCCCGCCCGGTCGCGCGCGAAAGGCCGCAAGGTCGAGCGAGGCTGCATCCAGCCCGATGTCGATATGCGTGGCAATCACCGCGACGCCGCCCGCAGCCAGATGACGGTCGCGCAGGAACGCGGTAAAGAGCCGCACCGAAAAGCCATCGAGCGACACGGTCGGCTCGTCCAGAAACAGCACCGGCCGACCGATCACCGCCAGCCGCGCCAAGCCCAGCCGCCGCTTTTGTCCCGCCGAGAGCGTGCCCGCCATCCGCTCGCGCAGCCCGGCCAGATCAAAGGCGTCAAGGACATCCTCCGGCACCGCTCGCCCATGCACATCCGCCCAGAAGGCGAGGTTTTCCATGACCGTCAACGTCGCCTTGACCCCGTCCGCATGGCTGGCATAGGCGCCCGCATCCTCGGGATACGCCACCCGCCCCGCCAGCGCCGGCTGCAACCCGGCAAGAGTGCGCAAGAGCGTCGTCTTGCCCACGCCATTGGGCCCGCGCAGAATCAGCGCCTGCCCTGGCGCGAGGGCGAAACTCACCCCTTCCAGCACCGGCCGGCCGCCACGCGCGACCGCGAGGTCCTGAACCCGCAGCAGCGCGCTCACACCGGGATCAGCGCCACTCCGACGCGCCGCCCCTCGGACAAGAGGATGTTGTAGGTCCGGCAGGCGGCGGGAGAGGCCATCGCCTCGACCCCGATCCCGGCCTGCTCGAGCGCGCGGCGCAGGTCCTGCGGCAGATGCATTGTCTGCGCGCCGGTGCCGACAAACAGCACATCAACCGCCGCTGCGGCGGCAAGCAGCGGCGCCGCATCTGCATAGCCCCCCCAGGGCCCCACACCCGAGGGCAGCACGATCACCGGACCCTCGATCACCCGGCCGCCGACTCGAAAGAACCCCGGGCCGTAGCTGTCGATCGGCACCGCATCATTGAACCGGATCTCGTTCAGCCGCATCGCACGCCCTTCCCCGCTTCTTTGTGCCCCAAATACTCCCGCCGGAGGCCAGGATTTTTCGTACGAAAAATCCTCCAAGAATTTTCGTACGAAAATTCTTTCCCCACCGCACCGTCAGGCATCGATATTGGCGAACTCGTTGCCGGGCCCCTTGCCCGGCTTTGGCTTGTCACCGCGTGGCAGCCCCATGTAGAGCACGATGTTCTTGGCGACGAACACCGAGGAATAGGTGCCGATCACGATACCGAAGGTGATCGCAAAGGCGAAACCGCGGATCACGTCGCCACCGAACACCAACATGGCGATCAGCGCGATCAGCGTGGTGGTCGAGGTCATGAGCGTGCGTGACAGCGTTTCATTGACCGACAGGTTCATCACATCGCGAAGCGGCATCACCTTGTATTTGATGAGGTTTTCCCGCAGCCGGTCGAACACTACGACCGTGTCGTTGATCGAATAGCCCAGGATGGTGAGCAGCGCCGCCACGATCGGCAGGTCGAACTTCAGCCGGAACAGCGCAAAGACGCCAATGGTGATGATCACGTCATGCACCAGCGCCGCGACAGCGCCCACGGCGAACTGCCACTCGAACCGCAGCCAGATATAGACCAGGATCGCCCCCGTAGCCGCGACCATGGCCAGGATCGCGGTCCGGATCAACTCTCCCGAGACCTTGGGCCCCACCGATTCGACCGAGGCAAAGGTCAGGGCCGGATCGACGGCCTGCAAGGCCGCCTCGACCGTCGCCAGCGTGCCGGCCGACACCGCCTCGCTGCCAGCCAGCGGCGCAATGCGGATCATCGCGACATGCTGGTCGGCCGCGAATGTCGGGTCGAACACCTCGTTGATCGCGACATCGCCCAGGTCGAGTGCTGCGAGCGCGCTGCGATAGCTGCCGACATCGACGGCGAGCGTCGATTCGGTGCGGATCGAGGTCCCGCCACGAAAATCGATACCAAAGTTGAGGCCCATCACGAACCAGATCACCAGCGAGGCAATCACCAGCAGGACCGACGTGCCGAGCGTGGCCGCCTGGTAGCGGAAAAAGTCGATCTTGGTGTCTTGCGGGGCAAGTCTCAGGCGCATGTCTTGGCCTCCTCTACACGACGATTGTCTTGGGCCGGCGCCAGTTGAACCAGACCGTCACGATCGACCGCGTGACATAAAGCGCGGTGAACACCGAGGTCAGGATGCCGATCCCCAGCGTGATGGCAAAACCGCGCACCGGCCCCGCGCCCACCATGAACAGCACCGTCGCGGTGATGAAGGTGGTGATATTGGCGTCCACGATGGCCGACAACGCCTTTTCATAGCCCAGTTCGATCGCGCGTGCGGGGTTCTTGGCATGGCGCAGCTCTTCGCGGATGCGTTCGAACACCAGCACATTGGCGTCCACCGCCATCCCGATGGTCAGCACGATACCCGCGATACCCGGCAGCGTGAGCGTGCCACCGATCAGCGACAGCGCACCAAAGATCAGCGCGATGTTGATCCCCAGCGCCACACTGGCAAAGACGCCGAACAGCCCGTAGGCCGCGACGATGAACAGCACCACCGCCGCCATCCCGATCAGCGCGGCGCGCTTGCCCGCGTCGATGCTGTCCTGCCCCAGCTCTGGGCCGACCGTGCGTTCCTCGAGGAACACCAGTTCCGCCGGCAGCGCACCGGCGCGCAGCAGCACCGCGAGGTTGGTCGATTCCTCGACCGTGAAGCGCCCGGTGATGATCCCCGATCCGCCGGGAATATGGCTCTGGATCGTGGGTGCCGAGATCACCTCGTTGTCGAGCACGATGGCAAAGGGCGCGCCGATGTTCTCGGCGGTATAGTCGCCGAACTTGCGCGCGCCGCTCGGGTTGAAGCGGAAGTTGACCGCAGGCCGCCCGTTCTGGTCGGCCGCGGGCTGCGCATCGACAAGCTCCTCTCCCGTGACGACCGGATTGCGTTCGAGGATGTAGAACACCCCCGCCTCGTCGAGCGAGGGCACGAGAATGTTGCCGCTGCCGGGTGATGCGGCGGGGTCGGAGGTGCGCCCCACGACCGGGTTGAAGGTCAGTTGCGCCGTGGTCCCGATGATGTCCTTGACCTCTTGGGCCGAGCCGACACCGGGCACCTGCACGAGGATGCGGTCCTCGCCCTGCCGCTGGATCGTGGGCTCGCGCGTGCCGACCTCGTCGATCCGGCGGCGGATGATCTCGAGGCTCTGCTGCACGGTCCGGCTGTCGGTCGCCTGCCGCTCTTCGGCACTCAGCGTGACGATGATGACGCCATTCTCGGCCCGGACGTCGAGGTCGGTGCCCCCGATCCCGGTCAGCGAGACGATCGGGCGCCCCAGCCCGCGCACAAGCTCGAGCGCGCGCGGCAAGGCCTCGGCGTTCGTGATGCGCATGCGCAACGCGTCCTGCGGGCCGCCCTCCTCGCGGGTGACAAAGCCCAGCGTCTCGCGCTCGGCCGCCAGCACGTCGCGCACCTCGGGCCACATCGCCTCCATCCGGGCGGCATAGACATCGGCCACCTGCACTTCGGCCAGCAGATGCGCGCCGCCACGCAGGTCGAGCCCGAGGTTGACCAGACCCGAGGGCAGGAAAGACGGCCATTGTGCGGCCTGCGCCGCAAGCGCGTCATCGCTGACCCCGCCCGCGATGATCGCGCGGGCGTCATTGCTCTGCTCGACACGGGTGTAAAAGGCATTGGGCATGGCGAGCAAAAGCCCCACCACCACGGTGAGGAAAACCGTCACCTGCCGCCAGACGGGAATGTGCAACATGGCTCTAGCGTCTCCGTTCCGGCCCGCCCTCGGGCGGCCGGCGCCTCGGTCAGGACTTGGCCGGCTCGGTCTTGTTGAGCACGGTGGTGATGGTCGAACGCACGACGCGCACATTGACGCCGGATGCGATCTCGACCTCGAGCTCGCCGTCATCCTTGACCTTGGTCACCTTGCCGATCACCCCGCCCTGCGTGACGACCTGATCGCCCCGCCGCAGCGCCGCCACCATCGCCTGATGCTCCTTGAGCTTTTTCTGCTGCGGCCGGATCAGCAGGAAATACATGATCGCAAAGATCAGGATCAGCGGAACGATGGATTCGATGCCCTGCATGGGAAGTCCTTGTTTCTGGCGCGAGGGGCCCACCGCCCCCGCGAAAGTCGCGGCACATTATGGCGCGGGGCGGGGAATGGCAACGCCATGCCGCGCGGGGGCCCGCACTCGATTGCCCGCCCCATATATGGAGTGATGGGGCCAGTGCCAGTGGGGATGCGTGCGGATGGGTGAGATAGTTCTGTCGCGTGGCCACAGCGGTCTGCTTTTGGCCGGTCCACCGGTGCTGGTGCTGCGGCTCTGGCCGCTGGGTCTGGTGCTGCGGCTCTGGCCGCTGGTCCCGGTGTTGCGGCTTTGGCCGCTGGTCCCGGTGCTGCGGCTCTGGCCTGACGGATCTTTTGCCGCGACGGGCACAGGCGCGCGGGGAGCGCGCGCCTGTGCTCTGATTTCCGGTTCACCTCTGCCGTGCTTTGGGGCATATCACCGCCAGACACAGCAGACCGGGCCGCAAATCATGCACGACATCCGCACCATCCGCGACGATCCCGCAGCCTTTGACGCGGCGCTGGCGCGGCGCGGGCTGCCCGCGCAATCGCCCGCCATCCTCGCGCGCGACAATGCCCGCCGCGCGGCGATCCTCGCGGCCGAGACGGCGCAGGCCGAGGCCAACAAGGCGGCGAAAGAGGTCGGCGCCGCCAAGGCCGCCGGCGACGACGCCACCTTTGAACGCCTGCGCGCGCTGGTGGCCGAGAAGAAGGCCGAGGTCGCGCGCCTGACGGAGGAGGCCAAGGCGCTCGATCAGGCGCTCTCCGACCTGCTGCTGACGATCCCCAACCTGCCCCATGACGACATCCCCGATGGCGCCGACGAGACCGGCAATGTCGAGATCCGCCGTCACGGCGCGCCGCGCAACTTCGCCTTTGCCCCGCGCGAGCATTACCTGATCCCCGCTGTCGCCCGCGACATGGATTTCGAGACGGCGGCGAAACTCTCGGGCAGCCGCTTTGTCGTGCTGCGCGGGCCGCTCGCCCGGCTGCACCGGGCGCTGGCGCAATTCATGCTCGACACCCATGTGGACGAGCATGCCCTGACCGAGGCGATCACGCCCGTCCTTGTGCGGCCCGAAATGATGTATGGCACCGGGCAATTGCCCAAGTTCGGCGAGGACAGCTACCAGACCACCAATGGCTGGTGGCTGATCCCCACCGCCGAGGTCACATTGACGAACTTTGCCAATGGCGAGACGCTGGACGAGGCCGTGCTGCCGCAACGCTATGTCGCGCATACCAATTGCTTTCGCTCCGAAGCGGGGTCGGCGGGTCGCGACACGGCGGGGATGCTGCGCCAGCACCAGTTCGAAAAGGTCGAGATGGTGAGCATCACCACGCCGGACCAGTCCGAGGCCGAACATGCCCGCATGACCGCCTGCGCGCAGAATATCCTCGAGAAACTGGGCCTGCCCTACCGCACCGTGGTGCTCTGCGCGGGCGACATGGGGGCGGGGGCGCGGCGGACGCATGACCTCGAGGTCTGGCTGCCGGGGCAGAACACCTATCGCGAGATCTCTTCGGTTTCGACCTGCGGCGACTATCAGGCGCGGCGGATGAATGCGCGCTTCAGGCCCGCCGATGGCGGCAAGCCGGCGTTCTTGCATACGCTCAACGGGTCGGGGCTGGCGGTGGGGCGCACCCTGATCGCGGTGCTGGAAAACGGACAGGAGGCGGATGGGTCGGTCAGCCTGCCGCCGGTGCTGCACGGCTATCTGGGCGGGCGCACGCGGATCACGGCCGAGGGCGCGCTGGCCTAGCCGGCCCGCTCTGCGCGCGGCCTGATCCGGGATCCGGGTGCGTGCGTCGGGCCACCATCGCGTGCGACGACCTCGGCCCGCAGGGCCGCGCGGGCCGCAGGCTCCAGCCGTATCACGCTGCGGGCGAGCGGGCCGAGCGGGACCGGACGGTAGCCGTCATCGGCCCAGATCCGGTCGAGCGTGGCAAGCGCGAGGTCCATGGCCTCGGCCGGCCCCTTGCGGTCAGCGGACATGAGCGACATCAGCGCGCCCGACACGCCCACCGGCCCGAACTTGTTGTGCAGCGGCGTGCCGACACAATCAAAGCCATCCGACAGGCGGTCGAACTCCTCCCACGAGATCGACAGGCCGGCGCGCGCGGCGCCCTGCGCGACCCAGTGCAGCGCGATGGACGACAGGCCGAGCCTGCTGCCCCCGCCCCCCACCGACCCGTGATCGCCCGGAAACCAGACCTGCTGGAACGGCGGCACATCGACGGCCCCCGCCCGCAAGGCCATGTTTTCGTTGAGCCGGTCCATGTTGTCCCAGGGCAGCGCGGGAAAGGTGGCGCGCGTTTCGTCGATGGCGATGGCGTGGCGCGCGGATTGCACCATCGAAGAGAGCCGCGCATCGTGAAAGCGGTATTGCGCGTTGAAAGCCTTGGCAAAGGGCAGGAACGCGGGCAGGCCCAGCGCGCTCACCGTGTCCCAGACGCCAAGATAGGCAATGTCGAGCGGCACGACGATGTCGCCACGCGCCAGCCGCCAGTTGTATTCCTCGCGGCTGGTGGCGGTATCGGGGGCGAAATCGGCGCGAAAGAGGTGGCTGTCGGGGTGGTCGGGCTTTGTGACCGGGTCGCGCGAGATGTAACGCGCCATCGCCTCGGGGATGCGGGCGATATGGCGGCGCGGCGCGATGCCCGAGGCGCGGATGAGGCCCACGAGCGAGCGCGCGGCAAAGGCGCCACGGGAGAACCCGAAGACAAAGATCTCGTCCCCCGGCTCGTAACAGAACACCAGGTCGCGATACACATCCTCGATGATGTCGGTCAGCCCCCAGCCCAGCGCGCCGCCGAGAAGCTTGTCGAACCAGCGCGCGATGCGGTTGTTGCCGCGCCCTGCGCCTACTCCGGGCGAATAGATGACATGCTGCACCACCCCGTCGGGCGCGCCGTGGTGGATGCAGCGCGCCAGGCGGAACACATTGGTGGGATGTTCCGCATCGGGGCGGTTCCAGGTGCCGTCGATGAAAATGGCGATGCGTTTCATGAGGTTTGTCCTGACCGTCTCGCGCGACCTTTGCCTTGGCATGACGCAGGGTCAAGTCTGCAAAACCCCACTGCGAGTGAACCGGAAGCTGGTTTCGTGCGTAGCAAGGGCATGAAAAACATCCTCGCCTGGCTCACGCTTCTGTTCACCGCGACATTTGTCGTGTCGCCCTCGCTTACTTCGCCGTTCAGCGGGTTTCGGGCGGATCAGTTGCCGATCCCGCAGATCGACCCGCCGGTGCAGCCTGCGGGCTATGCCTTTGCGATCTGGGGGCTGATCTATGGCTGGCTGGTGGTGTCGGCGGTGTTCGGCCTGTGGAAACGGGCGGGCGATGCGGGCTGGGACCGCGCCCGCCCGGCGCTGATCGCGAGCCTCGCCATCGGCACGCCCTGGCTCGCCATCGCAAACATGAGCGCGATCTGGGCGACGGTGGGCATCTTCGCCATGGCGGCGGGCGCGATCGTGGCGCTGATCCGCGCGCCGCTGGCCGACCGCTGGTGGCTGCGCGCGCCGGTGGCGATCTATGCGGGCTGGCTGACGGCGGCGTCCTTTGTCTCGCTGGGCAGCACGGCGGCGGGCTATGGGCTGCTGTTCGACAGCCTGGGCTGGGCCTATGCCGGTATCCTGGGCGCGCTGGCGGTGGCGCTGATGGTCCAGTGGCGCGCGCCGCAGTCGCCGGAATATGGCGCGACCGTGATCTGGGCGCTGGTCGGCATCATTGTCGCCAATGGGCTGGGCCTGAACGGGGTCAGCCTGACCGCCGTCGCGGGCATCGCGGTGATCGGCGCCTTTGCGGTCACCGTGGGGCGCAGGCCGCTGGCGGCCTGACCCGGTCAGGCGTCGGCCGGCCCCTTGCCCAGATGCTTGCGCAAGCGTGACGGCGTCGATTTCTTGCGCCCCTTGAACGGGTTCTTGTCGCTCTGGTCGCGCAGCGTCAGCCGGATCGGCGTGCCGGGCATGTCGAAATCGGCGCGCAACCCGTTGACCAGATAGCGAGAATAGCTTTCCGGCACCGCCTCGGGGTGCGAGGTCATGATGATGAAACCCGGCGGGCGCGTCTTGACCTGCGTGGCATAGCGCATCTTGATCCGCCGGCCGCCGGGCGCGGGGGGCGGGTGGCTCTCCATCATCCCCATCAACCAGCGGTTCAGTTGCGCAGTCGTGACGCGGCGGTTCCAGACCCGGTGCGCGCGCAGGATCGCGTCATGCAGCCGGTCGAGCCCCTTGCCCGTCTTGGCCGAGACCGTGACCAGCGGCGCGCCGCGCAACTGCGGCAAGAGCCGCTCGAACGCTTCGCGCAGCGCCTTGAGCTTGTCCTGCTTTTCGTCCTCGAGGTCCCATTTGTTGACCGCGATCACCACCGCGCGCCCCTCGCGCTCGGCCAGATCGGCGATGCGCAAATCCTGCTGTTCAAAGGGGATTTCCACGTCGAGCAGGATCACCACGACCTCGGCGAACTTGACCGCGCGCAGCCCGTCCGACACCGACATCTTTTCCAGCTTGTCCTGGATCCGCGCCTTCTTGCGCATGCCCGCGGTGTCAAAGATGCGCACCGGCACACCGTCCCAGTCGATCGCGACAGAGATCGCGTCGCGGGTGATCCCGGCCTCGGGACCGGTGAGCAGCCGCTCTTCGCCCATGATCTTGTTGATGAGGGTGGATTTTCCGGCGTTCGGGCGCCCCACCACGGCAATCTGCAAGGGCTTGGCCTTGGTCGGCGTGCGCGGCGCGTCCTCGTCATCCTCGCCCACGTCCACATCCGTCTCGGGCGCCATTTCGGCGGCGAGCGCGGCCCTGGCGTCAAAGGCATCGGCCAGCGGCATCAGCACGTCGAGCAGTTCCCCCATGCCCTCGCCATGTTCGGCCGACAGGCTGATCGGCTCGCCCAGCCCCAGCGAAAACGCCTCGAGCGCACCGGCCACCCCCGCACGGCCCTCGGCCTTGTTGGCGGCGAGGATCACATGGGCGTTCTTCTTGCGCAGGATCTCGGCAAAGACCTGATCGGCGGGCATCACGCCCATCCGCGCGTCGATCATGAACAGGCAGATGTCGGCCATATCGACCGCGCGCTCGGTCAGCTTGCGCATCCGGCCTTGCAGGCTTTCGTCGGTCGCCTCTTCGAGCCCGGCCGTGTCGATCACGGTAAAGCGCAGGTCGCCCAGCCGCGCCTGCCCTTCGCGCAGGTCGCGGGTCACGCCCGGCTGGTCATCGACCAGCGCAAGCTTTCGGCCCACGAGGCGGTTGAACAGGGTGGACTTGCCCACATTCGGGCGCCCCACGATGGCGAGGGTAAAGCTCATGTCGCGTCATCCAATCGGTCAGACGGGATGCGATACACCATCATGCGCCTAACGGAAAGCCGCGAGTTGCCCGCGTTTCGTGACGACAAAGAGCGTGCCGCCCGCCACCACCGGGTTGCTCGCCGCGCCGCCGGGCAGCGCGATGTCGCCAAGGGGCGCGCCCGAGGTCGGGTCGAACTGGCGGATCACCCCGTCGGAGGACGCGACGATCAGCCGCCCGCCGGCAAGCACGGGGCCGTAATGCGCGTGCCGCGTGCTCTGGCGCCGCGCGTTGGCGGCGACGAACACCGGCAGATCGACGCGCCAGACCGGGCTGCCGTCGGCGGCATCGAGCCGCACGAGCTGGTTGATATCGTTGATCAGAAAGAGCGAGCCGCCCGCCGGCCAGACCGGGCTTGTCGCGCCGTCGAGCGCGGTCCAGAGGCGCTCTCCATCGGCGAGCCGCATGGCCACCACCCGGCCCGAGACATTGCCGACATAGACCGTGCCGCCGTCGATCACCGGATCGCCCGAGATGTCGGTCGCCGCCACGCCGCCCGCCTGCCCCGGCCGCGCCCCCGCGATGACCGAGGACCAGCGCCGCAGCCCGCCCTGCGGAAAGGCTGCCAGCACCTCGCCCGAGGGGAAGGGGAACACCGCGATGTCGGATGTCACCGCAGCACCCGCGCCGCCCGCGAAATTGGCGGTCGAGGGGATGCCGGCGATCTGCCAGGCGATGCGCCCGCTGCCGACGTCGAGCGCCCAGGCGCGGCTGTCGCGCGCCACGACATAGACGAGGTCGCCCAGAACCGTTGGCGCCGATCCGCCCGGCGCCTGCAACACCTGCGTCCAGAGCTCGGCTCCGGTCGCGGCGTCAAGGGCGGTGAGCCGGCCAAAGCCGGTCGCCACGAACACCCGCCCGTCCGCCACCGCGATCCCGCCGCCGGAGGCATCGGCGCGCCCGTCGCTCGCCGGCGTCACATCGCGTGTCCAGAGCGTGGCCCCTCCCAGCGAGGTCGCCGTCACATTGGCCCGCGCATCGAGCGTATAGATCCGCCCGCCCGCGACGACCGGATCGGCGGTGATCCGCGCGCCGCGGCTATCGCCCTCGCCGATATCCGCCGCAAAGGCCAGCGTCAGCGTGCCGGGCAGCGCCGGGTGGGACATGGCATGATCCGGCCCGCCGTTGCGGTGGGTCCAGTCGGCATTGGCGACAGCCACGGGCAAGGGCACCGCGCGCGCCTCGTTCACCATCTGCGCGGCAGCACCGGGGCGTCCGTCGCGGATGTCGAGCCGTTCGCCCGGAAGGATCACCTCAGACGGGGTGCAGCCGGCCAGCAGGCCCAGGCCCAGACCCAGGGCAAGGGCGGCTCCGACGATGGTTCGCGCTGTCATCCCGCTGTCCTCTCCTGTGGCCCGCGCGCCTATTGCGCGCCAGCCTCTGCCTCGGTGGCTGGCACATCGGCGGCGATCGGGGCCAGAGTGCCGCCCAGCGCGATGGCCAACGTCTGCGCCCTGTCGCGCATCGCCGCCGTCGCCTCTGCATCCTCGGCGATGCGTGCAAGCCCGACGAGGGCCGCGGCGCTGTCGCCGGCGGCAAGATCGGCCAGTGCGATCTGTTCCAGTGCCAGCAGACGGAACGGCGCGCCCGGCACCGCCATCGCGTCGAGCGCGGCACGGCGGGCGGCGGGGTCCATCGTGTCGGTCTGCACCATCAGCCCCTTGAAGGTCGCCAGATCGCGGTAGATCTGCGGCACGGCCGGGTCTGCCGCCAGCGCCGCGAGCGTTTCCGCCGCGCCCGCGGCGTCGCCAACCCGGCTCTGTTCCGATGCGGCCAGGAGGCGCGCAACCGCCGCAGCCTTGCCCGGCGACGCGACACCGGCCACCGCCGCGACCCGCGCAGCTTCGTCCGTTGTCTCGAGCGCACTGAGCAAGGCGTCGCCCAGCGCCTGCGCCTGCGCCGCATCGCGTGCCTTGCGCCATTCGTTCCAGGCCGCACCGCCGACCAGCAGCAGCACGACCGCAAGCGCGATCCATCCGTAACGGCGCAGATAGGCATAAAGCTGGTCGCGCCGGACCTCTTCGGTCACCTCGGCGATGAAACTCTCAGGATTGCTCACGCGGCCCCCTTTTGTCGCGCCGCTGACAGACGCGCATTCTTTCGAGACCGTCTTAGCGTGAAGCCATGGCCATTGCCAAGTCCTCTGCCTAGCCTCTGCCCAGCCTCTGCCCAGCCTCTGCCGTGCCTCTGCCTAGCCTCTGGCGTGCCTCCGCCTGTCCTGGGCGATGCCCGCCGGCGGGCCACCGCCGCGCGGGGCCTGACCTGTGGAGAGCCGACATGCCGCTTTTTGCGGCGTCAAAGCCACGCTTGTGGTGTTTTCAACAAATATTTAATCTGAACTGACCAGTTTAGCGTAAAGCTGAACAGTCACAACTTGTAGGACTGCGCGGGCGTGCCACATGAATGGCATCCGCACCGTCCTGTTTCGGAAAGTCATCCTGCGATGAAGCTTATGCCCCTTGTTACCTCGCTGCTGGTCACGGCCGCGCTTTACATGCTGGTGGTGGAGCGCGATGCCCTGCTGGCCTTTGCCCAGGTCACCCCGGCCGAAGAGACCGAAATGATCCACCAGGCGAGCGATGGCGACATGGCAGACGCCGTGCGGGTCGTGGCGATCCATTCGGTCGCGCAGGAGATCGACAGTGCCGTGGTCCTACGGGGCCGCACCGAAGCGGCGCGCGAGGTCCAGGTGCAGGCCGAGCTGTCGGGTCAGGTGATCTCGGAGCCGCTGCGCAAGGGTGCTTTTGTGAATGCGGGGGACATACTGTGCGTGCTCGACCCCGGCACGCGGCAATCCGCGCTGTCCGAGGCCGAGGCACGCCTGAGCGAGGCGCGCGGCCGGGTGCCCGAGGCCGAAGCCGCGCAGGCCGAAGCGGCGGCGCGCGTGCGCGAGGCCGAGATCAACCTCAACGCCGCGCGGCAACTGTCCGAGGGCGGTTTTGCCAGCGAAACCCGGGTGATCAGCGCCGAAGCCGCGCTCGAGGCCGCGCTGGCGGGCGTGCAGCGGGGCAATTCTTCGGTCATCTCGGCCCAGGCCGCGATCGAGAGCGCGCAGGCGGCGGTGGCTTCGGCCGCGCTGTCGATCGAACGCCTGACGATCCGCGCGCCCTTTGCCGGCCTGCTCGAAACCGATACCGCCGAACTCGGCGCGCTGATGCAGACGGGCGCGCCCTGTGCGACGGTGATCCAGCTCGACCCGATCAAGCTGGTGGGCTTTGTCCCCGAAATCGACGTCGCCAAGGTCACGGTCGGCGCCCCCGCCGGCGCGCGCCTGACCTCGGGCGAAGAGCTGATCGGCCGGGTCACGTTCCTGTCGCGCTCGGCCGACGAGACCACGCGCACCTTCCGCGTCGAGGTCGCAGTGCCCAACAGCGACCTGTCGATCCGCGACGGCCAGACCGCCGAGATCCTCGTGCAGACCGATGGCCAGTCGGCGCATCTGATCGCGCAGTCGGCGCTGACCCTCGATGATGCGGGGCGTCTGGGCGTGCGCAGCATCAGCGACACGCGCACGGCCGCTTTCCTGCCGGTCACGCTCGTGCGCGACACGCCGCAGGGCGTCTGGGTCGCCGGACTGCCCGACAAGGTCGATATCATCGTCGTCGGTCAGGAATTCGTGATCGATGGCGTTCCCGTCAACCCCACATTCCGCGAGGCAAACTGAGATGACCGGTATCGTTGATTGGGCCGCCTCCCGCGCCCGGATGATCATCGCCTTTATCGCCCTGTCGCTGGCCGCGGGCGGCTACGCCTACGTGGGCCTGCCCAAGGAAGGCGCGCCCGATATCGACATTCCGGCGCTGTTCGTCTCGGTCCCCTTCCCCGGCATTTCGGCGGCGGATGCCGAAACGCTGCTGGTGCGCCCGATGGAGACGGAACTGGGCGATCTCGACGGGCTCAAGACCATGACCGCGACCGCATCCGAAGGCTATGCCGGCGTCGCGCTCGAGTTCGAGTTCGGCTGGGACAAGACCAAGACGATGGCCGATGTGCGCGACGCGATGTCGGCTGCCGAAGGCAGTTTTCCCGCAGGCGCGGACCAGTATTCGATCAACGAGATCAATTTCTCCGAATTCCCGATCATGATCGTGAACATCACCGGCGCCGTGCCCGAGCGCACACTGGTGCAGGTGGCCAAATCGATGCAGGACCGGATCGAGGCGCTCGATTCCGTGCTCGAGGCGAGCCTGACCGGCCAGCGCGACGAGATGCTCGAGGTGATCATCGATCCGCTGCGGCTCGAGGCCTATAACGTCACGGCGGCCGAACTGATCGGCGTGGTGACCAACAACAACCTGCTGATCGCCGCGGGCGAGGTCGATTCGGCGCAGGGCGCCTTTGCGGTCAAGATCCCCTCGTCCTTCAGCGACCCACGCGATGTCTACAACCTGCCGGTCAAGACGCAGGGCGACCGGGTGGTGACACTCGGCGATCTGTCCCTCATCAACCTTACCTTCGAGGACAGGAAGAGCACCGCGCGCTTCAACGGCGAGACGACGGTCGCGTTGCAGGTGGTCAAGCGGCGCGGATTCAACATCATCGACACCGCCGCCGTGGTGCGCGAGGTGGTCGAGGCCGAACGCGCAAGCTGGCCCGAGGACATGCGCGCGGCGATCACGGTGGGCATCTCGAACGACCAGAGCACCGGCGTCGCCTCGATGGTGAGCCAGCTCGAAGGGTCGGTGCTGACCGCCATCGCGCTGGTGATGATCGTGGTGCTGGCCTCGCTGGGCACCCGTGCGGCGCTGCTGGTGGGCTTTGCGATCCCGACCTCGTTCCTGCTGTGTTTTGCGCTGCTGGCCATGCTCGACATCACGATTTCCAACATCGTGATGTTCGGCCTGATCCTCGCCGTGGGGATGCTGGTCGATGGCGCCATCGTGGTCGTCGAATATGCCGACAAACGCATCGAGGAAGGCACCGGCCCGATGCATGCCTATGTCGAGGCGGCCAAGCGGATGTTCTGGCCGGTCGTGTCCTCCACCGCGACGACGCTCTGCGCCTTCCTGCCGATGCTGTTCTGGCCGGGCGTGGCGGGGCAGTTCATGGGGATGCTGCCGGTCACGCTGATCTTTGTGCTCACCGCCTCGCTGGTCGTCGCGCTGGTCTATCTGCCGGTCATGGGCGGCGTCACCGGGCGGATGAGCCGCAGCTTTGGCAGCAGCTCTGACTGGCTCAAGGCGCGGCTGCCCTGGATCGTGCGGGCCCTGCTGGTGCCGCCGTCGATGATGCTGATCTTTGTCGGCGCGATGCTCACGCTCAACCCCGCCTACCTGACCGGGCAGGCCGTGCAGACCTCGGGCCTGATGGCCTCGCTGCCGGGGATGGCGCTGTTCCTGCTGGGCGGCATACTCACCTCGATCACGCTGGGCGCGGCCTCGATCGAACGCAAGGCGCGCCGCATCCGCGCAGGCTATCGTCGCAGCCCGTTCGGATGGGTCATCCACCTGATCGCGGGCAATCCGATCATGCCGATCGTGGTGATCGGGGCCATCGGTGTGTTCGTGGTCACGACCTTTACCTATTTCGGCAAGCATTCCAACGGGGTGGAGTTCTTTACCGCGACCGAGCCGGAACAGTCGATCATCTATGTTCAGGCGCGCGGCAACCTGTCGCTGCCCGAAAAGGACGCGCTGGTGGCGCAGGTCGAAGAGGTCGCGCTGAACACGACCGGCGTGCAGAGCATCTTTGCCTTTGCCGGGGCCGGCGGGCTCAACACCAACACCGGGGGCGCGAGCGGGCCCAAGGATGCCATCGGCCAGCTCCAGATCGAGATGGTGCCATGGGACGACCGCCCGGCGCTGGCGCGCCAGCTTGGCATCGACCTCGCCATCCTCGACGGCAATGCCGTGATCGACCGGCTCCAGGAACAGCTTGACCAGATCCCCGGCATCCAGACCCAGATCGTCACCCTGTCGATGGGGCCGGGCGCGTCCAAGCCGGTGCACCTGCGCCTGAAAAGCGACAGCTGGGAGGATCTGCTGGCCGCCACCGCCACCGCCCGCGACTATGTCCAGTCGCTGCCCGGCATGACGCTGGTCGATGACACCCGCCCCCTGCCCGGGATCGACTGGCAGATCGACGTGGATGTGCAGGCGGCCGGCCGCTATGGCGCCGATGTGGCGACCGTGGGCGGGATGGTGCAGCTTGTCACGCGCGGGCTTCTGCTCGACACGATGCGCGTGGACAGCTCTGACGAAGAGATCGAGATCCGCGTGCGCCTGCCCGAACAGGACCGGGTGCTGTCCACTCTCGACAGCCTGCGCGTGCGCACGCCCGACGGGCTTGTGCCGCTGTCGAACTTCATCACCCGCACGCCGGTGGCCAAGCTGGGCGAGATCAACCGCATCGACGGGCAGCGCTATTTCGACGTGCTGGCCGATGTGGCGCCGGGCCTTGTGCGGATCACCGACAAGGCCAGCGGCGAGGCGCGCGTGATGCCCGAGGCGCAAGCCGATGCCGACCCGGTCATCGTGGCGGGCGTGGATGACGGCACGCTGATCCGTGTGCCGGTCAATGCCAATGAACGCATCGCGCTGATCACCGAATGGCTGGGCACCAACCCCCTGCCGGCATCGGTCAGCTGGCAGTGGACCGGCGATCAGGCCGATCAGGCGGAATCGGGTGCGTTCCTCGCCAGCGCCTTTGCCGGCGCGTTGATGCTGATGTTCATCATCCTGCTCGCGCAGTTCAACAGCTTCTACAATTCGGTGCTGGTGCTGCTCGCGGTGATCCTGTCCACGGCGGGGGTGCTGATCGGGATGCTGGTGATGGACCAGACCTTCTCGATCATCATGACCGGGACGGGGATCGTGGCGCTCGCCGGGATCGTGGTGAACAACAATATCGTGCTGATCGACACCTATCAGGAATACAGCAAATACATGCCCCGGACCGAGGCGATCACCCGCACCGCCGAGGATCGTATCCGCCCGGTGCTGCTGACCACCATCACCACGATGGCGGGCCTTGCGCCGATGATGTTCGGGCTCTCGCTCGACTTCATCAACGGCGGTTACAGCATCGACAGCCCGACCGCGCTGTGGTGGAAGCAGCTCGCGACCGCCGTGGTGTTCGGCCTCGGCATCGCCACGGTCCTGACGCTGGTGTTCACGCCCTCGATGCTGGCGCTGCGGGTCTGGATCACGACCTATGCCCGCTGGCTGGCGCAACTGCTCGCGCGGATGTCCTTTGGCCGTGGCAGCCGCGCGGCGCAGGACTGGGCTCTGGCGCGCGAGGCCCGGCGGATCAAGGCGCCCGAGTTCATCTGGACCGAACCCGAGGACGCGGCGCCACAGCCCGCCGCCCCTGTTGCCGTGAACCTGCCGCTGCGCGCGGCGGAATAACCTGTCAGGCGGGGCTGGCCCCCGCCTGACGCGCCATGCGGGGCAGCACCCAGAGCGCGAGCGCCAGCGCCGCCGAGGCGCAGACCCAGATCGCCGCAATCATCGGCAGGGCGGTGCCGTCAAAGAACGGCCCCGCCAGCGCGATCATCGCGCCCCCCGCCAGCATCTGCAGCGTGCCGCCCAGCGACGAGGCGAGCCCCGCGATGTCGCCATGCCCGTCGAGCGCGATCACCATCGTCGTGGGGATCACGAGGCCGAGGCAGGCGTTGCCCAGGACCAGAAGCACGATGATGACCGGCAGCGTCGCCAGACCGACCAGCGCGACGGCGAGCAGCAGCGTGGTGAACAGCACAAAGCCGATCACCGCCAGCCGCATCACCCCCACCATCCCGAACCGCGCGCCCAGCGGCGCCGCGAATTGCGACGCGCCGATAAAGCCCAGCGCATTGGCCGCAAAGGCCAAGCCAAAGCCGGTCGGCGACAGGCCGAACTGCCCCGAATAGACAAAGGACGCGCTGGCGATGAACACGAAAAAGCTCGCCATGCCGAAGCCGCCGACAAAGGTCAGCCCCATGAACACCGGATCGCGCAACAGCACGCCCGCGCCTTGCAGCAGCGAGCCAAGGTTGACCGGGCGGCGGTTCTCGGGCCGCAGCGTCTCGGGCTGCGCGAGCACGGTGAGCAGCAGGCTCAGCACCGCCGCGCCGCAGAGCGCCCAGAAGATCAGGCGCCAGCTTCCCAGTGCGAGCATCCCCGCCCCCGCCAGCGGCGCCAGCATCGGCGAGACCGAGATCACCAGCATCAACAGCGCCATCAACCGCGTCGCCTCGATGCCCGTATGCATGTCGCGGATGATCGCGCGGGGGATCACCATGACCGCCGCGGCGCCAAGGCCCTGCACGGCACGGGCCGCCGTCAGCCAGCCGATCGACGGCGCCAGCGCACAGCCGACCGAGCCCAGGATGAACACCGCCATCCCGATGTAGATCGGTGGCTTGCGCCCGATCTGGTCGGCCATCGGGCCATAGATGAGCTGCGCGAGGCCAAAGGCGATGAAATAGCCCGTCAGCGTGGCCTGGGTCGCGGCGATGGTGCCGCCCAGATCCTCGGCGATGGCGGGCATCGCGGGCAGATACATGTCGATGGTAAAGGGGCCGACGGCCGAGAGGAGGCCGAGCACCAGCGCGGTGCGAAAGAGAGAGGGTTGCATCGGGTCACCTTGTCAGGGAAACCCGGCCAGCGGCACCGGGCCGCGCAGCCTTAGCGCAACCCGGTATGTCTGACAATCACTGCGCGGCGACCTGCGCCTCGTCCTCGCCCTCTTGCTGGCGCAGCCACAGATGCGCGTAGCGCCCGCCGCGCGCGAGCAGGTCGTCATGCCTGCCCTGCTCCACGATCACCCCTTCTTCGAGCACCACGATCAGGTCCGCATCCGCAATGGTGGAGAGCCGGTGCGCGATGGTGATCACGCTGCGCCCCTGCCCCATCGCCTTGAGTTCGGCCTGGATTTCCATCTCGGTCTGGGTGTCGAGCGCGCTCGTCGCCTCGTCGAGCAGCAGGATCGGCGGGTTTTTGAGCAGCGTGCGCGCGATGCCCACGCGCTGCTTTTCGCCGCCCGACAGCTTGAGCCCGCGTTCGCCCACGGCGGTGTCATAGCCCTGCGGCAGGCTCTGGACAAAGTCGTGGATCTTGGCGGCCTTCGCCGCGGCCTCGATGTCCTCGCGGCTGGCCCCCGCGCGGCCATAGGCGATGTTGTAAAGGATGGTGTCGTTGAAGAGCACCGTATCCTGCGGCACCACGCCGATCTGGGCATGCAGGCTCTCTTGTGTCACCTCGCGGATATCCTGCCCGTCGATGCGCAACGCGCCGGTGGTGACATCATAAAAGCGGAACAGGAGCCGCCCGATCGTCGATTTGCCCGACCCCGACGAGCCGACGATCGCCACCGTCTCGCCCGGCCCCACGCGCAGCGACACGCCGCGCAGGATCGCGCGGTCGGCCTCATAGGCGAAATGGACATCGTCGAGCACCACCTCGCCGCCGCGCACCTCGAGCGGCCGGGCACCGGGCCGGTCCACCACCTCTGCCGGCTGTTCGAGCAGGTCGAACATCTCGCCCATATCGACCAGCGCCTGCCGGATCTCGCGGTAAACGGTGCCGAGAAAGTTCAGCGGCATGGTGATCTGGATCATGTAGGCGTTGACCATCACGAAATCGCCCACCGTCAGCGCGCCGTTCTGCACGCCCACGGCCGCCATCACCATCACGATCACCAGCCCTGCGGTGATCAGGAACCCCTGACCAAAGTTGAGGAAGGCCAGCGAATAGCTGGTCTTGAGCGCCGCCGCCTCGTAGCGCTCCATCGCGCGGTCATAGCGCGCGGCCTCCCAGCCCTCGGCACCGAAATACTTGACGGTTTCAAAGTTCAGCAGGCTGTCGATGGCCTTTTGATTGGCGTCGGTGTCCTGATCGTTCATCTCCTTGCGGATCTTCACGCGCCATTCTGTCACCGCAAAGGTGAACCAGACGTAAAGCGCGATGGTGAGAACCACGACCGCCAGATACCAGACATCAAAGAGGAAAAAGAGCACGGCCGCGATCATCAGCAGCTCGAGCACCAGCGGCCCGATGGAAAACAGCAGGAAGCGCAGCAGGAAATCCACGCCCTTGACCCCGCGTTCGATGATCCGGCTCAGCCCGCCGGTCTTGCGCGTGATGTGGTAGCGCATCGACAGGCGGTGGATATGCTGGAACGTCTCGAGCGCGAGCATCCGCAGCGCGCGCTGGCCGACCTTGGCAAAGACCACGTCGCGCAACTGCTGAAAGCCGATATTGCCCAGCCGCGCGAGCCCGTAGGCCACCGTCAGCCCGACCGCGCCCAGCGCCATCAGCATCGCCGGCCCGCTGCTGTCACCGCCCAGCCTGTCCACCGCCCATTTATAGAGCAATGGCGAGGCGACGGCGACGATCTTGGCCACAAAAAGCATCAGCAGCGCAAGAGAGACCCGCCATTTGACCCAGTTCTGCCCTTGCGGCCAGAGATAGGGCGCCACCTTGCGGATCGTGCGCCAGCCGCTGATGCGCGCATCAGAGAGGTTCTTGTCGGTCTTTGTCAGTCGCCGCATCCCGGGCCCCGCTTTGTCGTGTTGCGGTTACCTAATCCCGCGGCGCCGCGATAGCCAGAGCGGGGCGCCCTATTCCTGCGCAATCTCGGGCAGCACAAAGACCTGACCGGGATAGATCAGGTCAGGGTTGCGGATGCGGTCGCGGTTGGCCTCGAACACGGCAACATAAAGGATGCCGTCACCGTAGCGGTCGCGCGCGATGGCCCAGAGCGTATTGCCGGGCTGCACGACCCGCACCGCGACGGTGAAATCCTCGGCCGCGGTTTCCTCGGCCATGGCGGCGGCGATGGCCGCGCGTTCTTCGCGCTTGAAGGGGGTCTCGATGCGCGACAGGACGCGGCCGGACAGGTCGATCTGGTCGATCCGCATGGTGTAGACGCCCGGCGCGACCTCGGGAAGGTCATGGGCCCAGCGGCCGTCCTCGCCGACCACGGCGCTACCCATGGGCCGGTTGTCCACATAGACCCGCACGAGGCCACCGCCGACCGCGCGCCCTGACAGCACAACACCGCCCGCGGCGTCATAGGCGATCGCGTCGAGTGCCACGGTCGCGAGCACTTCCGGCGTGGACCCGGCGCCAAGCGCGGGTTGCAGGACCCGCACGCCTGCCGCATCGGCGATCAGCACTGGCGGGCGCACCGGGTCATCGGCCACCGGCAGGGCGATATTGTCCGCAGTGTCGGCAACAGGCGTGACAAGCGGCGCCGTGCTGTCGGCAACTTCGGGCGCGGTGTCGGGGATGGTGTCGGGGGCGGTGTCGGGGGTGGTGTCGGGGGCGGTGTCGGGGGTGGTGTCGGGGGCAACCTCGGGGGCTGCCGCCGGCGCAACCCCGCTGCCTGTCGCCGGCGCAACCTCGGGGGCTGCCGCCGGCGCAACCTCGCTGCCTGCCGCCGGCGCAGTCTCGGGGGGTGTCGCTGGCGAGGTTTCGACGGAAAGCGCGGCGATTGCGCTATCCGGCGCGGCCGGGTTTTCAGGGTCGCTCGCGGGATCCGCGCCAGCCAGCGGCGCCGGGTCCGGGGCCTGCACGGTCTGGCTGTTCTGTGTGACGCCGGGGCCGGTCGCCTCGGCGACGACGGTATCTGCGGGCATGTCCGATGCGGGGCCCTGCGTCGCGGCGAGGTCGGTTTCGGGCGCCGTCTCTGGCGCCACGGCCTCACCTTCGGTTGTGGACCCGTCCGTCGCCTCGGTTGTGGCCCCGGTCATGGTTTCGGGCAGGGCTTCGGGCAGGGCTTCGGGCAGGGCTTCGGGCGTGGCCCCGGTCATGGCTTCGGGCGTGGCTTCAGGCGTGGCTTCAGGCGTGGCAAGAGCGACAACCGCGTCCCCGCTTGCTTCCGCAGCGGCGGGCGCAGTCTGGGCCTCTTCGACCGATGCGACCTCGGCCTCAACCGGCTCCGCAGGCGCGATGATCACCGTTCCATCAGACCTGCGCGGCTCCCCGTTCACCAGCGCCGACAGGGACATCAGGCGCGGCACCGTTGCCGGCGCGAGCGACAGGAAGGCCACAAAGCGCCCGTTTGCGTCGGCCAGCACCGTCTCGACCGTCGCCGCGCCAACCTGCACCGCCACCACGCTGCCTGCGGGCGCCTGACCGGCGACGATGCCGCTGCCGTCAGGCTCGATCCGCACGAGGTCGAAACGCAATGCAGGGTCGGTGGCGGGGTCGGTGGCGGGGTCGGTGGCGGGGGCGGTGACGGGGGCGG
>Ga0100398_1000220_pt1 | contig 55267 bp, 53 predicted proteins | sample CryGeymeta201522_FD_81568 | JGI IMG/M metagenome (GOLD analysis project Ga0100398, IMG submission 81568) | Groundwater microbial communities from Crystal Geyser aquifers in Utah, USA - Crystal Geyser metaG 2015-22 | ecosystem: Environmental > Aquatic > Deep subsurface > Groundwater | place: USA...
CGTTCAAACGGTCCCTGTGGCAGGTGCGCCGCGAAACCCGCGCCGACCCTGGCCACACCCCCCGGCAGGTCAAGGCGATGCTGGACGCGCCGTTCTACAGCCGCAGCGTCGTGCAAACCCGAATCAACGGCGAACTGACCACGGGCGTGCACGAAGCGCTGGATTTGAACCGGTTTTCCAACCCTCTGCTGAAACCGATGCTGGCGCTGCGGGTGCCGCGGCGTCGCTCATGGCGCTTTGCCGACTGATCCGGCGCGGCCTTGGGTGTCGGGCGTTTCGGAGATGGCCGACCCGATGAACTCCAGCAAAACACCCGACACATCGTCATCCATATCCTCTTTGGTGGCGAACGCAGCCAGATCCCACAGCAGCGCCTGAAAGAAGGATTCGCCCTTCACATTGGCGCTCGCCTGCATGATTTCGATCAGCCCCTCCTCGCCCAGCAGATTGCCCGCCTCATCGGCGCATTCGGTGATACCATCCGATGCCAATAAAATTCGGTCGCCTGGCGCAAGATGCACGACGCTGACATCAAATTGCGGTTCGGACAGCAGACCGATCGGCATTCCCCCGTGGCCCACCACCTCGATCGTGCCATCCTTGCGCTGGATAATTGGGTGGGGGTGCCCGGCCTGTAAAATCTCGACCGTGCCACTGTGCAAATCGACATAGGCCAGAAGCATTGTGAAATAATGTTCCGTATCCACATCATCCAGCATCATGCGGTTCAGCCTCTCGGCCACCTCGACCAGCGGGCGGGCGGAATAAACACCCTGGCCATTGGCGACAAGGGCCATGTTCTGATCCGGCGAATTGCCCGAAAGATAACCCGCCAACCGCGCAGTAAGCAGCGCCGAGGCAATGCCATGGCCTGACACGTCGAGAGAAAACAGGCCGACGCGTTCGGCGTCGATGCGGAAATGGCCCACAAGATCGCCCCCGACATGACCACAGGACCGCAGAACCAATGAAGCGCGCGCTGTGCCGAAATCGACCGACCGGTCACGCAGCAACGAATGCTGCAATTTTCGCGCCTCGTTCAGGTCGCGGTCAACCGCCGCATACAAAACCTTGATTTCGGCATAGGCAGATGAAATCATGCGGTTTTTTTCGGACAGATCACGTTCGTTCTTCATGATCCGGGCGGCGGCGGCGATTCGGGCACGCAATTCCTCGGCGCTGACCGGTTTGGTTAGAAAATCGTCGGCACCGCTTTCCAGACCCTTGGCAACTTCGTTTTTATCAGATTTTGAGGTCAGCAAGATGAAATAGACGTAGCGATCACGCGGTTTCGCGCGAAATTCACGACAAAACTCAAGCCCGGACATGCCCGGCATCATCCAGTCACTGATGATGAGATCGAATTCCTGCATCGCGCACATGTCCAGCGCGCTTTGCGCCGAATCGGCCTGATCCACCTCAAATCCCCATTTTTCCAAAGATGCAGTCAGGATCTTGCGCTGCAAACGGCTGTCATCTACGACGAGAACCCTTTCGATTGCGGCGTTATCGACGCGCAGCTGACCGCCAGCTGCGCGGAAATTGGAATCGTCATCTAAAAGGGGGCCTTCAAAATCCATGCGAACTTGTGCCGTTTCCGGGTTAAGAATAGGTGAAATGAACTCTGGCGGCAGTCAGACCGTCGCGGCTCATACATAGTTAAACATTTTGCGTCAAAGAACACAGCGGGATTGGAGACCTGCGCATGATTGACTGGGCCCGTATAACAAAATTGCGAGACGACATCGGAGAGGACGATTTTGACGAAATCGTGACCTTGTTTCTTGCAGAGGTAGACGAGATGATCACGCGTCTTTCCAATGGCTTCGATGCCAACACACTGGCAGCCGATCTGCATTTTCTGAAAGGCAGCGCGCTGAACCTCGGTTTCCGTACTTTGGCATCCCTATGCCAAAAAGGCGAATCAGCATCGCGCGCACCCAACACCGATGCAGAACTGGTGGCGCAGGTGATCAACGCCTATGCAAAATCGCGCGCCACGTTCCTGGCCGAACTTCGTGCGCCCCCGACAAAATCCACCTGATGCGGCTCAGATCAGGAATTCGGCCAAGGCCCCATCATTGGTGATGTCGCGATAGGTAAAATCAGCGGCGTCCATCCGCGCCGTCAGAAGGGCAAAATTTGTCGCCGCCGATGTCTCGATGCCGATCAGAACCGATCCATAGTTGCGCGCGGATTTTTTGAGGTATTCAAACCGCGCGACATCATCGTCCGGCCCAAGCATCTCCAGAAAATCGCGCAGCGCCCCGGGCCGCTGCGGCATCCGCAGGATGAAATATTTCTTCACCCCGGAAAACCGCTGGGCGCGTTCCTTGACCTCGGGAAGACGCTCAAAATCGAAATTGCCACCCGACGTGACACAAACCACCCGCTTGCCGCGGATGCGGTCACACAGCGGCTCCAACACGTTGATCGACATCGCGCCGGCCGGCTCCAACACGATTCCCTCGACGTTCAGCATTTCAAGGATGGTCAGGCAAATTCTGTCTTCCGGCGCCAACAGCACGTTTTCTGGCGGCGTTCCCTTCAGCACGGCAAAGGTGCGCTGGCCCACCCGCGCAACCGCCGCGCCATCGACAAAACTATCCACGCCCTTGATCGTCACAGGCTCACCCGCCCGCAACGCCGCTGTCAGACTGGCGCCGCCCAGAGGTTCAACAAAAATCAGCTCGGTCTGCGGCGCCATAACATCAAGATAGCTTTTGACCCCCGCCGAAAGACCCCCACCGCCCACCGGCAGAATCACGATGTCGGGCGGCGCATCCAGATCCGCCAGCATTTCAACCGCAACGCTGGACTGTCCTTCGATCACATGGGCATCGTCAAAAGGTGACAGGAAATGCCCCCCCGCCTGCACGCAATAATCCTGGGCGGCGGCCAAGGTATCGTCGAAATAGTCACCGATCAGACGAATTTCGATGTTTTCACCACCAAAGCTGCGCGTCTTGTTGATCTTTTGCTGCGGCGTGGTCACCGGCATGAAAATAACGCCGCGCACGTTGAAATGGCGGCAGACATAGGCGACGCCCTGCGCATGGTTGCCGGCGCTGGCACACACAAACAGATCCTGCTCAGGCTGATCGGCGCGCACTTTGCGCATCGCGTTGAATGCGCCCCTGATCTTGTAGGACCGGACAGGCGACAGATCTTCGCGCTTCAGCCAGATGTCAGCGTCAAACCGCGCCGACAGAAAATCATTGCGCTGCATCGGCGTGGCCGGAAACAGGGCGCGCATCCGGGCCGTGGTGGCAAGGGCGGTATCGGCAAAATCATCCATCCGCCGATCTGGCCCGAATCGCCCCCCCTGCGCAAGGCGCGACCTTGCCCTTGATCATGATAAGCGGTATCGCCGCCACGGTTCGGCCAACAAGGGAGACGACGATGAGCGCACCGAAAAAAGTGGTTCTTGCCTATTCCGGGGGGCTGGACACCTCGATCATCCTGAAATGGCTGCAAACCGAATATGGGTGCGAGGTTGTTACGTTCACCGCCGATCTGGGCCAGGGCGAAGAATTGGAACCGGCCCGCGCCAAAGCCGAGATGATGGGCGCCACCGCGATCCATATCGAGGATCTGCGTGAGGAATTCGTGCACGATTTCGTGTTTCCGATGTTTCGCGCCAATGCGTTGTACGAAGGATTGTACCTGCTGGGCACATCCATCGCCCGGCCGCTGATCTCAAAGCGTCTCGTGGAAATCGCCGCGCTGGAAGGTGCCGATGCCGTGGCCCATGGTGCAACCGGCAAGGGCAACGATCAGGTGCGGTTCGAACTGGCCTGCTATGCGCTGAATCCCGATATAAAGGTGATTGCGCCCTGGCGCGAATGGCAGCTGCAAAGCCGTACCAAACTGCTGGCCTTTGCCGAGGAAAACCAGATCCCGATCGCCAAGGACAAACGCGGCGAGGCCCCGTTCAGCGTGGATGCGAATCTGCTGCACACCTCGTCCGAAGGCAAGGTTCTGGAAGATCCTGCGCAAGAGGCACCCGATTACGTCTATCAACGCACTGTCGATCCCGAAAATGCGCCCGACACCCCCGAAATGGTGGAAATCACGTTTGAGCGGGGCGATGCCGTGGCGATCAACGGCGCCGCAATGTCGCCCGCCACGATCCTGACCCGCCTGAATGAACTGGGCGGCAAGCATGGCATCGGTCGGCTGGATCTGGTCGAAAACCGCTTTGTCGGCATGAAATCCCGCGGAATTTATGAAACCCCCGGCGGCACCCTGTTGCTGGAAGCGCACCGTGGGATTGAACAGATCACGCTGGACTCTGGCGCGGGCCATTTGAAAGATTCGATCATGCCCCGCTATGCCGAATTGATCTATAACGGGTTCTGGTTCAGCCCCGAACGCGAGATGTTGCAGGCGCTGATAGACAAAAGCCAGGAACATGTTACCGGCACCGTGCGACTGAAGTTGTACAAAGGATCGGCGCGCACCGTCGCCCGCTGGTCAGACCACAGCCTGTATTCCGAAGCGCATGTGACATTCGAGGACGACGCCGGCGCCTATGACCAGAAAGACGCCGCCGGGTTCATCCATCTGAACGCCCTGCGTCTGAAACTGGTCGCCAACCGGAACAAGCGGATGCGCTGAACAAAACGGCCCGAACCTGTAAACGTTCGGGCCACACTTGTTACACAACCCAGTCGAGGCCGCCGCCAAGGCAGTTGGCTCCTCCCTCGTCTGTCAATGCATCAAAGGGCACAAAGGTTTCAGAGTGGTGCAAGATTTCTGCTGAACGCCTGCAATCGACCATAGGCATCCATCCCCGCCGCGGCCAGATCATGATAAGCCCCGGACAAAGACGGAAGGGCGCCTTCTGGGCCAGCAAAGCCGGTTGATCTGTGCACCGCACCATACCAATGCGCCGCCCAAGCCCCATCTGCGCGATGCCCCCCTGCCGGCCAGCGCAGCATGGACCCATCGAACGCCAACCCCAGATCGGCGCACAGCCGGGCCAGCGCCGCACGCGGATCGGCACGTATCGTTGCGCTGTCGATCACCAGGGGGATCGGCCCTGTTTCCGCAAATGCTTCAAACAGCCGCCACTGATCGGCAAAACCCAGATCAGCCAATGTTGGTGCCTCACGTTTCGCGGCATAGCTGGCGACAACGCGGGCCGGATGACGGATCAGGAACACATGCCGCGTATCGTCGGGCCATTGCGGCATGAAACCGGGTAACATGTGATGCACCATGTGTTTTTGATAGAAATCCGTCCGCCCCTCGGGCGCCGGGCCTGTCAACCTTGCGGCAACGCTGTCCGGATCGGTTTCTTGCGTCGCCAGAATTTCGGTGCGCATCGGATGATCGGCACCGCTGACCGCCAGATAGGCGGCATAAAACGGCTCATCCACCACGGCGCAATCGGATCGGGCACCAAAGCTGTACATCATCGCCGTCGACAGGTTACGCGGCCCGGACCACATACAAATACGCATGGTTTTCTCCTCAAATCGGATCTCGATACCGGGTGACATCCGGCCCGGCCGTTGACCCGAACCTTGCCCCGAACGTGTACAACCGGCAAGGCGAACGCCATGACCCATACCTTTCGCCTTTCACACCTGCCACAGCAAGGCTAGGTTGCGCGCGGTCGAACCGGGGGGCGCGATGAACAGCGGCAGCTTGACCATCACACCGATGATGGCACAATTTCTTGAAATCAAAGCGGAATACCCCGAGGCCCTGTTGTTTTACCGGATGGGCGACTTTTACGAGATGTTCTTTGACGATGCCGTCGCCGCAGCCGAAGCGTTGGACATTGCCCTGACAAAACGTGGCAGGCATCTGGAACAGGACATCCCGATGTGCGGCGTGCCGGTGCATTCGGCCGAAGCCTATCTGCTGACCCTGATCCGCAAAGGCTTTCGTGTCGCCGTCTGCGAACAGCTGGAAGACCCCGCCGAGGCAAAAAAACGCGGTGGCAAATCGGTGGTGCGGCGCGGTGTGGTGCGTCTGGTCACCCCCGGCACCCTGACCGAAGACAGCCTGCTTGAGGCGCGGCGCAACAATTTTCTGGCCGCCTATGCCCTGGTGCGCGGCGAAGGAGCGCTGGCCTGGGCCGATATTTCGACCGGCCAATTTCGCGTTACCCCCTGCCCGCTGCTGCGCCTGGGGCCCGAACTGGCCCGCCTTGCCCCCCGCGAACTGGTCGTGTCGGATACGGTGATCGACAGTTTGGCAGAAATCGTTTCTGAGTCCGGTGCAGCGCTGACACCCATGTCGCGCGGCAGTTTCGATTCAACCGGGGGGGAAAAACGGCTGTGCGATCTGTTCGCGGTCGCATCTCTCGATGCCTTCGCCCCCTTCACACGGGTCGAGGTTTCGGCGCTGGCCGGGCTGGTCGATTATCTGGACATCACCCAAAAGGGCAAGCTTCCCCTGCTGCGCCCGCCCCTGCGCGAAGCCGCCGGGCGGGTGATGCAGATTGACGCCGCCACCCGGCGCAATCTTGAACTGACTCACGCCCTGTCGGGCGGGCGCGACGGATCGCTGTTGGCCGCGATCGACCGCACCCTGACACCCGGTGGCGGGCGACTGTTGGAACGGCGGTTGAACAGCCCGTCGAGGATGCCTGAAGAAATTGGTCAGCGGTTGGATGCCGTTGCATTTTTGGTGGAACAGAGCCGTTTTGCCGAAGATCTGCGGGCCGCCCTGCGCCGCGTGCCTGACATGGATCGCGCCCTGTCACGCCTTGCGCTCGAGCGGGGCGGCCCCCGTGATCTGGCCGCGATCAACAGCGGATTGGCGCGGGCGCGCGACATTGCACAGATGGCGACGCAGGATGCGCCCACCCTGCTGGCCGATGCGGTCGAGGCGCTGACCGGCCAAGACGATCTGATCCGTCTGCTGGACGACGCCCTGATCGCCGAGCCGCCACTGTTGCTGCGGGACGGCGGTTTCATCGCCACCGGATATGACGCAGCGCTGGACGAAGCGCGCACCCTGCGCGACGAAGGGCGCAGCGTGATTGCAGGGTTGCAGGCCGATTATGCCGCCCAAACCGGCATCCCGTCCCTGAAGATCAAACACAACAACGTACTGGGATACTTCATCGAAACCACGGCCACCCATGCCGACAAGATGTTGTCGCCCCCGCTGTCGGACAGTTTCATCCATCGCCAGACCACCGCCAGCGCCGTGCGCTTTACCACTGTGCCGCTGAGTGAGATGGAAACGAAAATCCTGAACGCGGGCGCCCATGCGCTGGAAATCGAAAAGCGGCTCTATACCAGCCTGACCGAGGCGGTTCTGGCCGCCGCGCCGCAGATTTCAGCCACTGCCGCCGCCTTGGCCACGTTTGATCTGGCTGCCGCCCTGGCCGATCTCGCCCGCGGCGAGAATTGGATACGCCCCCAGATCGACAGCAGCCAGGTGTTCGACATTCAGGGTGGACGCCATCCTGTTGTCGAACAGGCACTGCGCCGTCAGGGCAAGGGCGGGTTCGTCGCAAATGATTGCGCCCTTGCCCGGCCCGACAGTGAGGCGGCGATCTGGCTGTTGACCGGGCCGAACATGGCGGGCAAATCCACCTTTCTGCGGCAGAACGCCCTGATCGCCCTGTTGGCCCAAATGGGCAGCTTCGTACCCGCCACAAGCGCCCGGATCGGCATTGTATCGCAACTGTTCAGCCGGGTCGGCGCCGCCGACGATCTCGCGCGCGGGCGGTCCACCTTCATGGTGGAAATGGTCGAAACCGCCGCAATCCTTAATCAGGCCGACGACCGGGCGCTGGTCATCCTCGATGAAATCGGTCGTGGTACGGCCACTTATGACGGGCTGTCCATCGCCTGGGCGACGATGGAACATCTGCACGACACCAATCGCTGTCGCGCACTGTTTGCCACCCATTACCACGAGATGACGCAGCTGGCCGACCGGTTGAGTGGCGCGCAGAACGCCACGGTGGCCGTAAAGGAATGGCAGGGCGACGTGGTGTTCCTGCACGAGGTGCGCAAGGGATCGGCAGACCGCTCTTACGGTGTTCAGGTGGCGCGGCTTGCCGGGTTGCCCGAGGCGGTGGTCAACCGTGCCAAGGTGGTTCTTGAGGCGCTGGAAAAGGGCGAACGCGACGGGCGGGGCAAGCCGGCGGCGCTGATCGACGATCTGCCGCTGTTTTCGGCAGCAGCGGCCAGCACCGCCGCCCCAGAAAAACCCGCGCCAGCACTTGATCGTTTGGAACAGGTGCATCCGGACGATTTATCGCCCAAGGATGCCCTGAACCTGATTTACGAACTCAAGGCGCTTATGACTTCGCCGAAGAACTGACGCCGACCTGCGCCGCCCGCAACAACCGATCGTGCAACATGAAACCGACGGCCATCACCTGAATTATGTCACCCGCGCGGGTGCCGGGCACAGGTGCCTCAAACATAGCCTGGTGCATTTTCGGATCAAACCTTTCACCGATTTCAGGGGTGATTGCCCGAATCCCGTGTTTCGAAAAAACCGAGATCAGCTCGCGCATCGTCAATTCGATGCCTTCCATAAGCGCCGGGCTGGCGGCGCGCTGATCGTCCGTCACCACCTCAAGCGCACGGTTCAGCGCATCGAACACCGGCAACATGTCGCGCGACAGTTTCGAGCCGCCATAATTTTCGGCTTCTTTGCGATCCCGATCGGACCGCTTGCGCGCGTTTTCAGCATCGGCCAGGGCGCGCATGAACCGATCACGGTACTGATCCCGCTCGGCGCGCAGCGTCTCAAGTTGGGTCTCGATGTCGGAACTTTCGGCGGCCGCTTCACCTTCCGGGGCGATCGCGTCAGCCGCGTCGCCATAGCCTTCCTCGGCCAGCATTTCTTCGATCTGGCGGTCGATGTCATTTTGCGGTTTCGTCATGTCTCTACCCATCTAGCCTCGGTCGGTGAGCAGCCTGCCCACCATCTGCGCCGTATAATCCACAATCGGCACGATCCGCCCATAGTTCAGGCGGGTCGGACCAATCACGCCCACGGCGCCAATGATCTTACGGTCAGCGTTCATATATGGGGAAACCACCAAAGAGGAACCCGAAAGTGAGAAAAGCTTGTTCTCGGAGCCTATAAAAATGCGCACCCCCTCGCCTTCTTCAGTCAATTCCAGAAACTCGGCGATGTCGCGCTTGCGCTCAAGATCGTCGAACAGGCTGCGGATGCGGTCCAATTCTTCTGCCTCTGTGGTGCTGTCCAACAAATTGGCACGGCCCCGCACGATCAGGCGTTCGTATCTTTCGCCCGCGTTTTGCCAGATTGCCAAGCCACTTTTCACCAGATCGGCCGCCAGACTGTCCAACTCACGGCGGCGCGCGACGATTTCACGCTCGGTTGCGGTTCGCAATTCGCTCAGCGTCTTGCCTTCGGCAAGAGCGTTCAGAAAATTCGCCGCCTCGCGCATGGAACTGGGGGTTTGCCCCGGAGGGGGATGAAATATCCGATTTTCCACATGCCCATCGGCAAAGACAATCACCACCAGCGCCCGATCAATGTTCAGGCTTACAAACTCCAGATGCTTGATCGGCGCCTCATGTTTCGGCGCCAGAACCACACTTGCGCCATGGGTCGCCCCTGACAGGGCGCTGCCGACACGGTCAAGCAGGCTGCCCACGTCGGTTTCGGTGTGGCTGAGGGTGGCATCGATTCTTTCGCGGTCGCTGTCGTTCAGGCTGCTGACCTCAAGCAGGCCATCGACAAACATCCGCAACCCCTGCTGCGTCGGGATGCGCCCCGCAGACACATGGGGGCTGCCCAAAAGGCCAAGATATTCAAGATCCTGCATCACATTGCGGATGGTTGCCGCGCTGACCTTCTCACTCATCGTGCGCGTCAGGGTGCGCGACCCTACAGGATCGCCTGAATCGAGATAGCCTTCGACAACCCTGCGAAACACCTCGCGCGAGCGGTCGTTCATTTGCGCCAACAGCGTGGAACCGTCGTTCATGTAAACATGCCCCGGAAAGGTAGCACCACAGGAACACCCATGGGCGTCGGCGTCAATCGGGGTTGCACCGGGACCTGTGCCGTGGGTATCACCACCGCAAATCTGCAAAGGAATCCCCATGCGCCCCTCAGGTCGTAAGTTAGACGAAATGCGCCCGATTTCAATCGAGATCGGTGTTACCAAACATGCCGAAGGATCATGCCTGATCAAATGCGGCGATACCCATGTGCTGTGCACGGCCTCGCTTGAGGAACGCGTGCCACCATTTCTCAAAAACACTGGCCTCGGCTGGGTCACTGCGGAATACGGCATGTTGCCCCGCGCAACCCACACCCGGATGCGCCGCGAGGCGAAGAATGGACAATCCGGGCGCACCCAGGAAATTCAGCGCCTCATTGGTCGCGCCTTGCGCGCCGGGGTTGACCGGGTTGCATTGGGCGAACGGCAGATTTCCATTGATTGCGATGTCATTCAGGCGGATGGCGGCACACGTTGTGCATCGATCACGGGCGGTTGGGTGGCATTGCGATTGGCGGTCAACAAGTTGATGAAAGTGGGCGACATCATTTCCGACCCGATGATTGATCACGTTGCTGCCGTATCTTGTGGGATGTACGCCGGTCAGCCTCTGCTTGACCTCGATTATCCCGAAGACAGCGAGGCAGGCGTCGACGGCAACTTTGTCCTGACCGGGTCAGGCCGCCTGATCGAGGTGCAGATGTCTGCCGAGGGCGCAACATTTTCGCGCGGTGAAATGACCGAACTGCTGGATCTGGCCGACAAAGGCATGGCGCAACTTGTCAGCGCCCAGAAGGCTGCTGTGGCATGACACGGCGATTCACCGGTGATCGCCTTTTGGTGGCAACCCACAACAAGGGCAAGCTGGAGGAAATTGCCGATCTTCTTGCGCCTTTCAGTGTCACTGTCACATCCGCGGCTGAACTGGGCCTGCCAGAACCGGCTGAAACTGGCACAACCTTTGCTGAAAATGCGCGGATAAAGGCCCATGCGGCCGCTGCGGCAACGGGTCTGATCGCACTTTCCGACGATTCAGGGATCGAGATTGACGCACTCGATAACGCGCCCGGCGTTTACACCGCCGATTGGGCAGAAACACCCGATGGGCGTGATTTCGAGATGGCGATGCGCAAGACACACGATCTGCTGGAAGCAAAACAGGCACCGCATCCGCGCCACGCCCGGTTTTGTTGCACGCTGGTCATGGCCTGGCCCGATGGCCATGACGAGGTGTTCGCAGGTGTGATGCCCGGTCAAATCATCTGGCCAATGCGCGGTGACCAGGGGCATGGTTATGATCCAATCTTTCAACCGGATAGTTATAATATAACATTTGGGGAAATGGATCGTTGGGAAAAGAACCGCATCAGCCATCGCGCCGACGCCTTTCGTAAACTCGTGGCGCGCTGTTTTGCGTGATCAGATGATCGAGGGCGGCTTTGGCATTTATGTCCACTGGCCGTTTTGCCAGTCAAAATGCCCCTATTGCGACTTCAACAGCCACGTCACGCCTGAAGTTGATCAGACTGCATGGCGTGACGCACTTGTCTCGGAAATATCGCGTTACGGCAGGTTGGTGCCCAACCGGATCTTGCAGACAATGTTTTTCGGCGGCGGCACGCCCAGCCTGATGCCCCCTGATACTGTCGCGGCAGTAATCGACGCCGCAAGGGCCGCTTGGCCAACCTCCAACGACATGGAAATCACTCTTGAGGCCAATCCAACATCGGTCGAAGCTGGTAAATTTCGGGCGTTTCGACAGGCAGGCGTCAACCGCATTTCAATGGGCATTCAAGCACTAAACGACGCAGACCTGAAACGGCTGGGTCGGCGACACACGGTAAAAGAGGCACAGACAGCGTTCGAGATCGCACGATCGGAATTTGATCGGGTATCTTTTGATCTGATTTATGCACGCCAGGATCAAACCTTGACCGACTGGCGTGTCGAACTGAATTTGGCCCTGTCCATGGCCGTCGATCATCTGTCCCTGTATCAACTGACCATTGAGGATGGCACGGCCTTTGGTGATCGTTTTAGCCGTGGATTATTGCGTGGCCTGCCCGATGACGACCGCGCTGCCGACATGTACGAAGCGACGCAGCATATGTGTGAAAATGCCGGGATGCTGGGATATGAGACATCAAATCATGCCAGTCTTGGGGCAGAGTCGGCTCACAATCTGATTTATTGGCGATATGGCGATTATGTTGGAATTGGTCCGGGTGCGCATGGTCGGTTGACGCTGCCGACCGGCAAGATCACAACCGAAGCGTTACGCCAACCTGGTGCATGGCTGAATGCTGTGCGTGCCAATACCAACACCGCAGATATTCATCAGGTGCTACCCCTCGCCGATCAAGCGACCGAGCTGATGATGATGGGGCTGCGTCTGTCAGAGGGGGTCAGTTTGCAGCGTTATGAGCGCCTGTCGAACAGATATTTGCCAGAAGTAAAACTGACAGGTTTGGTCGAACTTCGGTTGATCGAAATTTCCGATGACCGTTTGACTGTGTCCAAACGTGGGCGGCCACTTTTGAATGCGATCCTTCGCGATTTGCTGATCGACTAATCGCTATTGCCCGACGACAACATCCGACAAAGTTCGTCCAACTCTTCCAATGTCTTGTAGCGCACGTTCAAAACGCCCGATTCCATTCCAGCATCGTGGTTTATTGTAACCGCCATTCCAATGGCTGCCGCCAAATCCTGTTCCAACGCGCGCGTGTCAGCGTCTTTTTCGGCCTTGGCTTTTTTTTCTGGTCTTTCCGAATTATCCGGTTTCGGACCTTTCGCCAACACCTCGGTTTGCCGAACCGACAGGCCTTTCCCAACGACGATCTTGGCCAGTTCTGAAGGGTTTTCCGTTGTAATCAACGCCCGAGCATGACCTGCAGAAATATCACCATCACGCAACAGATCCAGAACATCTTCTGGTAAATTCAAAAGCCTGAGGAGATTTGCGATATGGCTTCGGCTTTTCCCCAAGGCTTCGGACAATTTTTCCTGAGTGTGACCAAACCGATCCATCAACAGCCGATACCCTGCTGCCTCTTCGACCGGATTTAAATCACTGCGTTGGATATTCTCAATAATCGCGACTTCAAGAACTTCGGTATCGTCCAAATCACGAATTACCGCAGGAACGGTGTGCAATTGCGCAATCTGCGCCGCACGCCACCGCCGTTCACCAGCTACGATTTCATACGCTTCGGGCTTGTGGGGGTGGCGGCGCAGAATTAACGGCTGAATCACCCCTTTTTCACGAATTGATGCAGCCAGCTCATTCAGTTTATCTACGGAAAAACTGCGACGGGGTTGATCTGGGTTCGGTGAAATTTGTTCGACTGGGATCTGTTGATCGGCTCTGCGCAATGGACGATCATCGGCTTGTTGTGTTTCCCCCATCCCGACATCGGCCATAAGCGCCGACAATCCACGACCCAGTCCTCTTCGTTCCTGCTTTTTATCCGACATCTAAAATACAGCCTTTTCCCGCGCACCTTGATGGCGATGTACCAACTCTTGCGCCAACATGCGATAGGCAATGCTCCCCTTAGACTGCGAGTCATAAGTAAGAACCGACTGCGCGAAAGATGGCGCTTCGCTTACACGAACATTACGCGGTATTACGGTTTTGAACACCAAGTCTCCCAGCGTTTCACGCGAATCTGTCTCTACTTGTTGCGCAAGTCGATTTCGCCCATCATACATTGTTAATACAACGCCTTCGATCCGCAGCTCAGGATTCGCATTTTGTCGAACCTCCCTTATCGTCAACATCAGTTGTGACAATCCTTCCAAAGCAAAAAATTCACTTTGCAGTGGCACCAAAACAGAATGGGCAGCAACCATCGCATTGACCGTCAACAAGCTGAGCGACGGCGGACAGTCAATAAGAATGTAATCCAGACCATACCGATCTATAGATGTTTGACGCAGTGCGTCATATAACAGAAAACTACGCTTTTCGTTTGAATACATCTCGATGTCAGCTGAACTGAGATCTGTGGTCGCGGGTATAATCCAGAGGCCCTCAATTTCGGTGGTATGTATCACATCACTTAAAGAAGCCTCTTCCAAAAGCAGATCATAGGTTGTCATGCCCCGGTCAGAAGGTTCAACCCCAAGACCCGTTGATGCATTTCCCTGAGGATCAAGATCAACAATCAAAGTCTGGAAGCCATCCTCAGCCAGAGCAGCAGCGAGGTTTATCGTGGTCGTTGTTTTACCCACGCCTCCCTTTTGATTGACGATTGCGATAATCCGTGGCCCACTGGGGCGAGTTGGGTCAGACACGGGATATTCCTCCAATCTTGAGGATACTTGCCTGAGGGTGTGTTACGCTCTGAAATTTCTCAAGTTCAAAATTCCAAATTTTTCGGGCTTTGGAAATTTCAGTCTCTACTTTTGCGCCCTTCAGAAATAATGCAGTTCCATTTGGCGCAAGATGCAAATGTGCATAATTTAAAAGCTGGTCGAGTGGTGCAAAACCACGTGCCGTGACAATGTCTACAGCTAAACTCGGCACGGCCTCAATCCTATCAGTGCGTATATCCACCACTATTCCAGTCATTCGCGCGACAGTTTTAAGAAACTCACACTTTCGACGATCGCTATCAACAAGTATAACTTGCAAGCTGTTGGCTGGATCATATGTGGCAAGAGCGAGAATCATTCCAGGAAATCCTCCACCACTACCAATATCAACTATTGATCTTGCGTTCCCTTGTACCTGCGACAAAAGCTGCAATGAGTCAAAAACGTGCCTCTGCCAGATCACCGAAAGGCTGTCAGGTGCCACTAGGTTGATCGTTTTATTCCACTTTTTGCAAAGCTCAACATAGAGGGTCACCCGATCAAATGTTTCACGTGAAACATCTGGAAATAAATTCTTAACCTCCACATACTCCATTGCAAATTACAAAGTCCGCATCTGAGGAAGAGACCTAACCGCAGCAAGCAACACCATCAAAGCAGCTGGTGTCATGCCTTCAATACGCGAAGCCTGAGCAAGAGATCTCGGCTGAACCTGAAGCAACTTTGCTTTCAATTCGTTTGACAGCCCGCTTAACGTTTTGACATCCAGATCCGACGGTAAAAGCACCGCCTCGTCATTTTTCATGGCAGCAACTTCCCGACTTTGCCGGACAAGATAGTTGGCATAAACCGCTTCACGTTTCAGCTGCCAAGCGATATTGGGCGCAACATCTGAAAGCTCAGCATCTAATTTTGCCAAATCATCAAGTTCAACATTCAGTAAGCTTAGCAACTGTAGTCCACTTCGGCGTACACCATCGCTTGAGACTGCTATACCTGAACGCGCCGCATCTCCGGGTGACCACGAACGGTTGGACAAAAGATTCCGAACGCGCGATAATTCGGTGCTCTTATATTTATATGCCTCGTGACGAGGCCCCCTAACACAACCAATTGATACTCCCATTGGGGTCAAGCGTTGATCGGCATTATCAGCTCTTAGTGAAAGCCGAAATTCGGCCCGCGAGGTAAACATTCTGTACGGTTCAGACACACCACGGGAAACAAGATCATCAATCATTACGCCAATATAACTGTCCGACCGCGTAAAGAGAACTTCTTCCCGGCCAAACGCCAATGCCGCAGCATTCAGCCCCGCCACCAAACCCTGTGCGGCGGCCTCTTCATAACCTGTCGTCCCATTAATTTGACCTGCAAGAAACAAGCCCGTCAAACCACGATAAGCCAAAGTAGCACAGAGCGATTTTGGATCTACGAAGTCATACTCAATCGCGTATCCAGGTTGTACAATGATTGCTTTTTCTAAGCCAACGATTGAATGTACATACTCCTCCTGGACACTTTCAGGCAATGACGTCGAAATTCCGTTTGGATACACCAATGAATCGTCCAAGCCTTCTGGCTCAAGAAAAATCTGATGTGACGCCTTTTCGGCAAATCTGACAACCTTATCCTCAATTGATGGGCAGTACCTTGGACCTACACCGTCAATGTGGCCGCCATACATCGCCGACCTGTCGAGGTTCTTCCTTATTATCTCGTGCGTATGACCATTTGTATGTGTGATTCCACAAGAAATTTGTTTTGCCACCGGTGCGTCTGATAGAAAACTCAGCATAACTGGATCTGCATCACCCGGCTGCTTTTCAAGGACATCCCAGGCGATTGACTGCGTAGCCAGTCTGGGGGGTGTTCCAGTTTTTAAGCGCCCCAGTGGTGCACCTAAATCTTCGAACCGTTCCGCCAAACGCGTTGACGCGCGCGCGCCAAGCCGCCCTCCAATTGTGCGCCGGCCACCGATGTGAATAACCCCGCGCAAGAAAGTACCAGTCGTCACAATGACGGCGCGACCGGCTACCTTTACACCGCTAGAAAGTTCAACACCGTAAACGTTGGTACCCGACAACAGTAGATCCGCAACTTCCTCTTCAATGATCGTAATCAGAGATTCATGGCTAAGGATATCTTGGATCGCCACTCGATATCTCGCACGGTCAGCCTGAACACGAGGCCCCTGAACCGCTGGCCCCTTGCTTCGATTCAAAAGGCGAAACTGGATGCCCGAGTAATCAGCGGCGCGGCCCATAATTCCGTCCAGAGCGTCGATTTCACGTACAAGATGGCCTTTTCCCAAACCCCCTATAGCAGGGTTGCAAGACATGACACCGATGGATACCTTATTCATAGTGATGAGTGCCGTACGCGCGCCCATCCGTGCACTGGCGTGGGCAGCTTCCGCGCCGGCATGGCCACCGCCAATCACGATAACTTCAAAATCACGATGTTTCACGTGAAACACTCCTCATTTGCCAACACAAAAACTCGAAAAAATTTCACCTAAAACTTCCTCAACGCCGATGCGTCCAACCAAAAGGTCCAGCGCAGCAATGGCGTTACGCAACTCTTCAGCGGCAAGTTCGGAGCGGCACGCTGTACCTTCTATCTCGATTCGCGCCGCCTCCAAAGCTTCAATTCCACCCCTAACGGCGATCCTTTGCCGCTCCCTCGTCAGCACACCTGCACCAGCAACACGCCTTTGCAACCGTTCGACAATCATCTGGATAAGACGGTCAATCCCCTGACCGGTAACACCTGAAACGCCGAACATTTCGTTCGACAAAACATCAGCCTTACCAAGGAGAATTATATCATCATCTCTCAAATCAACAACAGCCGGATCCCCAACATTATTCACCAAGGCAACGCGCAAGTCGGCTTGCGCCGCCCGGCTTTTACCACGTTCAACACCGATCTGCTCGACAACATCATCGGTTTCCCGAAAACCAGCCGTATCAATCAACACAACCGGTAGACCACAAAGGTCCATACGCACCTCAATACAGTCCCGCGTCGTGCCAGCAATTTCTGAGGTGATCGCCGCATCGCGCCCAGCAAGCGTGTTGAGCAAAGTGGACTTTCCAACATTTGGTGGCCCAACAATCGCAACTTCAAAGTTGTCCCGCACCCGCTCTGCCGTCGCACTGCCGGCTTGCTCCCTTTTCAAACTGACAAGCGTACGGTCAATCAGGCTTAACACTTCAGGGCTTACATCGGTTGGAAGGTCTTCATCGGCAAAATCAATCGTGGCCTCCAACAGCGCTGTTGCACGAACCAAATCGCAACGCCATTCCGCAGCCAAAGCGCCAACAGCGCCGGACAGCACCTTTTGTGCTTGCCGCCTTTGCGCTTCGGTCTCAGCATCAATCAGATCAGCCAAACCTTCAACCTGTGTCAGGTCAAGGCGGTTATTATCCATGGCCCGACGGGTAAATTCACCGGCTTTTGCAAGTCGAAACCCAATCACACATGCCAAACATTGCAAAACGGCATTCATAATCGCAACGCTGCCGTGCAATTGCAATTCGACGGTCGGTTCCCCTGTGAAACTGTGGCCGGCGGGAAAAGCAATCACGAGCGCCTCATCCAGAAAACCGCCCTGCAGATCATAAATCTTCCGCAGAGCCGCCCTGTGGGGTGGCGGCAGATCACCGACCAACTGCCCAATCCCAACCCACGCATCAGGCCCAGAGATGCGAACCACCGCCAACCCGGCTTTTCCCCGCGCAGTCGCCGGGGCGAAAATCGTGTCCATCGCTCTGATCCTGCCGATCTGTCGGCGTCAGGTATTCATCGAGTCAAAGAACTCTGCGTTTGATTTGGTCTGACGCAATTTCGAAATCAAGAATTCAATAGCATCTGTCGTACCCATGGGGTTCAAGATGCGGCGCAACACATAGGTTTTCTGCAGATCACCCTTTTCGATCAACAGCTCTTCCTTGCGAGTGCCGGATTTCAAAATATCCATTGCCGGGTAAACACGTTTGTCTGCAACCTTGCGATCCAGGACAATTTCACTGTTACCTGTGCCTTTGAATTCCTCGAAAATTACCTCATCCATACGACTTCCGGTGTCGATCAGAGCGGTTGCAATGATGGTAAGCGAACCGCCCTCTTCGATGTTGCGTGCAGCGCCAAAAAAGCGTTTGGGCCGCTGCAAGGCATTGGCATCGACACCCCCGGTCAGCACCTTGCCTGAAGACGGCACAACAGTGTTGAACGCCCGCCCCAAACGTGTGATCGAATCCAACAGGATAACCACATCACGTTTGTGTTCTACCAGACGTTTGGCTTTTTCGATCACCATTTCCGACACGGCGACGTGGCGTGTTGCGGGTTCGTCAAAGGTTGAAGACACGACCTCGCCCTTGACGGACCGCTGCATGTCGGTCACCTCTTCGGGTCGCTCGTCAATCAGAAGAACGATCAGATAAACCTCGGGGTGGTTCTTTTCGATAGAATTGGCGATGTTTTGCAACAGAACCGTTTTGCCCGTGCGAGGCGGCGCCACAATCAAAGACCGCTGACCTTTGCCGATCGGCGCGACAAGATCAATAATACGGGCCGAGCGATCCTTCACAGTTGGATCTTCCAGCTCGAGCTTGAACCGTTCTTCCGGATACAGCGGCGTCAAGTTGTCGAAGGCCACCTTGTGACGCGCCTTGTCGGGGTCCTCGAAGTTGATGGTTTCGACATCGGTCAGGGCGAAATAGCGTTCATTTTCGTCCGGTCCGCGGATCACGCCCGAAACGGTATCACCGGTACGCAGGGAGTATTGGCGTATCATGTCAGGCGAAACGTAAATATCATCAGGACCTGGAAGATAGTTTGCCTCAGGCGAGCGTAAGAAACCAAAGCCGTCCTGCAACACCTCCAGCACACCATCGCCGCCGATGACCCACTCATCATCAGACCGCTCTTTCAGGATCGAAAACATCATCTCGCCCTTGCGCATGGTCGAGGCGTTTTCGATCTCAAGCTCGTCAGCCAGCGCAATCAGGTCTTTCGGGCTTTGCGCCTTGAGGTCGGCTAGGTTCAAGCGGTCTTGTTCAGGTGTAACGGTCATTGGAAAAATCCTTGACAGGCGCGAACACTGCGCGACCCGTCGAAAAATCATGGAAAAAGTCAGCGATCGGACGATCGTGCCATGCCGATAGATGAACATTTGACGAAAGTCAACGCGGCTTAGAACGGCCTGGCGATCACTGCAAAAACGATCACCAGCATCAGCACCGTCGGAACTTCGTTCATCTTGCGAAAATACGAACCCGGATGGGTATTCTGGCCGGCCGCCAGCAACTTGCGTTGACTTCCGCACCACATATGAAAGCCAGTCATCGCAAAGACAGCTATAGCCTTGATCCAAGGCCAGAATTCTGTCCAGTTGATGTATCCCGGTGTGGCAATCATGATCAGCCCGCAAACCCAGGTGACAATCATCGCCGGGTTCATGATCAGGCGCAAAAGTTTGCTCTCCATCATCTGAAACAGTACATCGGTTTCGCTGCCAATACTGACCCTTTCGGTGTGGTGCACAAACAATCGGGGCAGATAAAACAAACCAGCCATCCAGGAAATCACTGCAACGACATGCAGTGATTTAACCCAAGGATAGGCGGCAAACAGCAGTTCGGGCACGGGCAGTCTCCAGATCCGGTTTTTGCATCTATTCAATATATAAAGATAAAAGAAAAGATGATGAGGACAGTAGGTCAGTGGATAACCGGGATTAAACAGTTGCAAGACCAACGATCCACAGCCCACACTTCGCCTTCCAACACAACGCTGATACTGTGGGCGAATCGGTCATTCTGTATTTTTTATGTTATCTTACAATATGTTACGGATCAATATCTGTGGATAACTCTGTTTATGAATGATCCAGAACATTCCATTTTGTATGTTGTCCACAGTGGCCGTAAAAATTTGCTCCACAGTGGACAAAAGCGGGTGAAAAAGGGACAAGAGGGGCGGAAATGTCTCCGGGGTTTGGTCCTGCGCGATTTATCCGAGTCGTCCCGCAGCCACGCCCCGATTTATCCCCGGACTTATCCCATGACCCTTCCCCTGATCCTCGCGTCGAGTTCGCCAATCCGCGCACAGATGCTGAGCCAAGCCGGTGTTGCATTTTCAACGCAGCCCGCACGCATAGATGAACTGGCGATCAGGGCCGCCATGCTGTCCGAAGGTGCGACGCCGCGCGATCTGGCCGATGCTCTGGCCGAGTTCAAGGCGCGCAAGGTGGCCGACAAGAGGCCCGAGGCGATGGTAATCGGGTGCGATCAGGTGTTGGAGCTTAACAAGGCTGTTCTCGGAAAACCCTCCACAATGGCTGAGGCCCGTGATCAGATGCGCGCTCTGTCGGGCCAGGTGCATCGGCTGTTGTCCGCTGTCGTTGTTTATGAGGCTGGAAAACCGGTGTGGCGCCATGTGGGTGTGGTTCAGATGCACATGCGCCTCTTGTCGGACAAATATATCGACGATTACCTTGACCGGAACTGGCACAGCGTGTGCCACTCGGTTGGCGCCTACAAACTTGAGGAAGAAGGTGTGCGGCTGTTCAGCCGTGTTGAAGGTGATTACTTTACGGTTCTGGGTTTGCCCCTGATTGATCTCTTGTCCTATCTTACGGTGAAAGGCATTTTGCCGACATGAGCGACGAAAAAATTCCCCTTGCCGGTGTTATCGGCTCGCCGATTTCTCACAGCCGGTCCCCGGCGCTGCACCAGCACTGGCTGCGCACCATGGGTATCCGTGGTTTTTACATTCCAATGGATGTGGCCCAGTCTGACCTGGCCGACGTGATCCGCACGATGCCGCGCATGGGATTCGTGGGGTGTAATGTCACGATCCCACACAAGGAAACGGTTTTGGACATCGCCGATCTGGTGACCGACCGTGCGGCATTGATCGGAGCGGCAAACACACTGATTTTCCGGGCCGACGGCAAGATCCATGCCGACAATACCGATGGATACGGGTTTATCCAGAACCTGCGGGAATCTGCCCCCAACTGGGATCCCCGCTCGGGCCCCGCTGCGGTGTTTGGCGCGGGTGGCGCGGCGCGGGCTGTCATCACGTCCTTGATTGATGCGGGGGCGCCGGAAATCCGGCTGACCAATCGCACACGGGCACGATCCGAAGCATTACGCGCGGAATTCGGGGCAAAGATCGTGGTCTATGATTGGGTCAAGGCGGGCAATACCCTGGATGAGGCGCAAACGGTGGTGAACGCCAGTTCGCTGGGCATGGTGGGCAAGCCCGATTTCCGGGTGCCGCTGGATGGCTTGTCGCCCAGTGCCGTGGTCACCGATCTGGTCTATACGCCGCTTGAAACCACGTTTCTGCGTCGGGCGCGCGAATTTGGCTGTATTGCTGTCGATGGTCTGGGGATGTTGATCTATCAGGCCGCACCCGCGTTCGAGCGTTGGTTCGGCACCCGCCCGGTGATTGACGAACGGACACGCGCGGTTGTCCTCGGCCAATGACAGGCCCCGTAACAATTGGGCTGACCGGGTCGATCGGCATGGGAAAATCAACTACGGCTGCGATGTTTGCTGATCTGGGCGTGCCTGTGTGGGATGCAGATGCGGCCGTGCATCGTCTGTATGCGCCGGGCGGTGCTGGCGTGGCCGCTATCGGGCGTCTGTGCCGCTCTGCGGTTCAGGATGGGGCCGTCGACCGGGCGGCGCTGAAAGATTGGATTGCCCGCGATACGACAGCGCTGAAACAGATCGAAAATGTTGTTCATCCGCTTGTCGCCGCTGATCGTGCGGCGTTTCTCGTGGCCCAGACAGCACCCATTGTGGTGCTGGATATTCCGTTGTTGTTTGAAACCGACAGCGCGGGCGCGTTCGATGTTGTTGCCGTGGTGTCCACCGATGCCGCAGAACAGAAACGCCGCGTGCTGGACCGGCCGGGGATGACTGCGGCGATGTTTGACAGGATTCTGGCCAGACAGATCCCGGACGCCGAAAAACGTGCGCGCGCAGATGTGGTGATTGACACGACGACGCTGGAAAGCGCGAGGGCGCAGGTGGCCGCACTGGTCACCCGACTGAGGCAGGAGAGACGCGATGCGTGAAATCGTACTTGATACCGAAACCACCGGATTCGAACCTGAACAGGGGGACCGGATCGTTGAAATCGGCGCAGTCGAACTGTTCAATCACATGCCCACAGGCCGCACGTTTCACGAATACATCAACCCCGAACGCGCGATGCCGCAAGAGGCGTTCGAGGTGCACGGGTTGGGCGACGATTTTCTGCGCGACAAACCGAAATTTGCGGCAGTTGGGCAGAAATTCCTGAGTTTCGTGGGCGACGCGAAACTGGTCATCCACAATGCGGCCTTCGACATGAAATTTCTCAACGCCGAATTGGGTTGGCTGGGCCTGACCAAGCTGCCTTGGGAACAGGCGATTGATACATTGGCAATCGCACGCAAAAGGTTTCCGGGTTCTCCCGCGTCGTTGGATGCATTGTGTCGCCGGTTCGGGATCGACAACAGTTCCCGCACATTGCACGGGGCGCTTCTGGATTCCGAGATTCTTGCCGAGGTGTATCTGGAATTGATCGGTGGGCGGCAACCTGATCTGGTGTTGACGCCCGTCGACCACCCCACCAACGGCGTCAAGGGTGCACAGGCCTGGCGGGCCCGTCCACGCCCCACGCCCCTGCCGCCCCGTGTGACAGATGCTGAAACCGCCGCCCATACCGCCTTTGTGGCGGCGATGGGCGACGGCGCGCTGTGGCTGAAAAAAGGCTGATCAGTTCGGTTTCGGCGCTTCGGCCTGTGCGGCCGCGGCGGCACGCTGGGCCAGGCCCTGACGATACAGGTTCACGAAATCGATCGTGTCCAGGTTCAAGGGCGCAAAACCGCCGTCATGGGTCATGTCGCTGACAATGCGGCGAATGAACGGAAACAGCATCCGGGGGCATTCAATCAGAAGGAACGGATGCAACTGTTCGTCCGGCACGTTTTCAACGGCAAAAATGCCGCCATACTCAAGCTCAAGCACAAACAATGTGGTGCCTTTTTCCTTGTCCTTCGATGTGATGTTGAACTTGCCCACCACCTCGTACTGGCCTTCGGCGCGTTTCTTGGCATCCAGCGCCACCTGAACCTGTACATCCGGCGTTACATTGCCGCTGGTACCGTTGCGCGCGACGATGTTTTCGAACGAAAGATCGCGAATGAACTGGCCCAGAACCCGCAGTTGCGGCACCAAGGGCACCTTGGGGGTTTCGGCAACGGAATTGGTATCGGTATCGGCCATGTGCAACAGGCTCCTTCATTGAACAGGTTTGCGGCGTTCTAGCAGGTTGAAACCTGCGCCTCAATGCCGCGTCCAGCCGCTGGGCGGGCCTTTCGGATCATGCGTGGGCTTTTTTTCCGGCGGCACTTCGGCGTAATCGCCATCAATCACGTCGCCAGGCCTGTTGTCCGGCCCACCGTGCCGCGTTTGATAAGGTTCATGCCGGGCGGCGGTGCCATATCCGAACTGCTGTACCTTCACGCGCTTGCGCAGATATTCGTACACCGCCTGCCGCACCGGCGGAACCAACAGCGCCAGACCAAGCGTATCGGTGAAAAATCCCGGTGTCAGTAAAAGAGCACCGGCAAACAGGATCATCGCACCATGGGCCAGAGGCTGGGTCGGGTCGCGCAACTGCTCCATCGAATTGCGCAGCTGCGCCAGCGCCAGCGCGCCTTGGGTGCGGACAAGCCAGGTGCCCAATATCGCAGTCAGGATCACAATCGCCAATGTCGGCCACAGGCCGATCCATCCGCCGACCTGAATGAACAGGGCAATTTCGATGATCGGCACGGCCAGAAACAGCACAAACAGCCACATGGCAACCCTCCAGTTTCGGGGCAACAGTGGACTTGGCCCCGCTCCACCCCTACATAGGAGTCTAGATGACAACATACCAACCCCCGGAGCCGCCCCAGAAGAGGTTTAGATGAGTTCTGCCGTGATCCAGTTGCTGGTTTTGGCCGCAATAGCCGTTTTCCTGATCCTGCGATTGCGCAGCGTCCTTGGTACGCGTGACGGGTTTGAAAAACCACCGGTCGCCGGGCCGGGGCCGTCACCAAAACGACCCGAGTTCGAGGTGATCGAAGGCGGCCCCGACCGCGACATCACCGATCATGTGGCCGACGGTACCGAAAGTGCGAAAGCGCTTGCCGCGATGAAACTGGCCGAGCCGGGGTTCAACGTGTCAGAATTCCTGCATGGTGCGCGCGGTGCCTATGAGATGATCCTCATGGCGTTTGAAAACGGTGATATTTCCGAGGTGCGCGGCTTCATGTCTGCCGAGGTTGCCGATGCCTTCGATACGGTCATTTCCCAACGCCGCGAACAGGGTCTGGCGGTGGATGCCAATTTCGTCGGTGTGCGCGAAATTACGCTTGTCGAGGCCGAGTATGTCCGTGACACGCAGGTGGGCGAGGTGACGATACGCTTTACGGGCGAGCTGATCTATGTGGTGCGCGACAAAGGTGGTGACATCGTCGAAGGCAGCACAACCGAAATCAAACGCCAGCGCGACGTCTGGACCTTTGGCCGCACCATGGGAGCCAAAGACCCCAACTGGCAGCTTGTCGCCACCGGGGAATGATGCGTGGGGTGCTGGCCGCCTGTGTCGCGGGGGTTGTGGCAATGACCACACCCGCCATGGCCGAGGTCACCCACACAATTCTCGGTTTTGACGATTTACAGGGCTGGGCCGATGACGATCATCAGGCGGCCCTTTCCGTTTTCCTGAACACCTGCGGCGATATGAACGATCCCGATTGGAAGGGTATCTGTGCCGTTGCCGCGCGACAAACCAACGCCAAGACGTTCTTTGAACTGTTTTTTCGCCCTGTCCTGATCGAAGATGGCACAGAGATGTTGTTCACCGGCTATTACGAACCCGAGTTGAACGGATCGCGGACGCGGGGCGGGCGATATCAGTATCCGCTGTATGCCCTGCCGGATGAGGCGCGCAATGGCCGTGCGTGGTTCTCACGCCGCGACATCGAAGAACAAAAGGTGCTGGACGGTCGCGGCCTTGAGATTGCCTGGCTCGACGATCCGACCGACGTTTTTTTCCTGCATGTGCAGGGATCGGGGCGGGTAAAGCTGACCGATGGCAGTTACATTCGGGTGGGCTATGGCGGCAAGAACGGCCATGAATACCGTTCGATTGGTCAGGAAATGGTGCGTCGGGGCATTTATCAGGCGCATCAGGTATCGGCCGAGGTGATTCGCAACTGGGTGCACCGCAATCCCGATGAAGGGGCAGAGCTTTTGCGCCATAACCCGTCCTATGTTTTTTTCCGTGAGGTCAGCGAGGTTCCTGCCGACAAGGGGCCGCTGGGCGCGATGAACAGGTCGGTCACCGCGTTACGCACGATCGCTGTCGATCCCGCCCATGTGTCGCTCGGTGCGCCGGTCTGGATCGAAAAAAGTGGCCAAGAGCCGATGCGCCGGCTTATGGTGGCGCAGGACACGGGCAGCGCCATAAGGGGTGCGCAACGCGCCGACATTTTCTTTGGCACCGGTGCTGCGGCCGGGCGGATGGCCGGACGGATCAAGGACCGGGGGCGTATGGTGGTGCTGTTGCCGATTCAGCGCGCCTATGCCCTTGCCCCGGATATTTGAGCTGTGTCGCGTTCGCGTGGTCCCCGCCGGCTGAACGCCGAAGAGGCGGAGCTTTGGCAGAAGGTGGTGGAACATACCGTGCCGATGCACCCAACGCGCAAGGCGGCACAGGTTCCGCCCCCCGCCCCCTCCCCGGCGCCAAGGCAAACGGCACCCGAAACCTTCGTGCCCGAGGCCATCGCGCCATTTGCCATCACCGGGCGACCTGTCGCAGAGCGTGTCACCGTGAATGCGTCACCACCCCTGTCAAAGGCCCTCGCGCAACAACCGCTGGCGATGGATTCCAAGGCGTTTACCCGGATGCGGCGCGGCAAGCTGCCCGTCGAAGGGCGGATCGACCTGCATGGCATGACCCTGGATCAGGCGCATCCAACACTGACCGGGTTCATTCTGGGCGCCCATGCCATGGGCCGGCGTCTGGTTCTGGTGATCACCGGAAAAGGCCAGACAAAGCGCCCGCGCGATGCGGGAATGCACAGCCACGGGGTTCTGAAACGCCAGGTGCCGCAATGGTTGCGCATGGCCCCTCTGGGCAGTGTTGTCCTGCAAATCAGCGAGGCGCACCAAAGCCATGGCGGCTCAGGCGCCTACTATGTCTATCTGCGGCGCAATCGGTAGGCGGTGCCGGGCGCGGGCAATTCCCAGGGTGGCCAGGGCCGCAGTCAGTGCGAAATAGGCCGAAATTGCCAGCATCTGCATGGGAAAATCAATGCCACGGTCGATGAACACTGCGGTGATGCCGGGCCCGATGGCCGACCCGAACACCATGATTGCCGCAGCCATCGCCTTGATCGCGCCGAGGTGACGGGTGCCATAGAATTCGGCCCAAAACGCGGTTGGCACCGTGGCCTGGGTGCCGGTGCCCAAACCGAAGATCATCATCGCAAGGGCAGCACCCCACAGCGTTTCGGCCTGACCCATGACGAAAAACGCCACCATGAAGGGCACCATGTACAATTGCATCAGCCGCGCGGTGCCCAGCCGGTCGATCAGCGCCCCGGTGGCAAAGGTGGCGGCGATCGACGCGGTGGTGAACAGCGGCAACAGCGCCACAAAATCCAGCAAGGGCCAGCCTTTCACGTCGGTCAGATGCACCTGATGGAAAAACAATGCCGTGCCCCAGGCCGGTGGGCCCAGTAACAACGGGATCAGCAGCCAGAACAGCCAGTGTCGCAGAACCCCGACACGGGTCCAGTGGCGACCGTCCATGCCCAGACTGCCGAGACTTTCAGCAACTGATTGCGGCGTACGCTCGGCCCGCAGCAACCGAACGATCACCGGCATCGACAACAGAACCAGCGCCGCCGCCAACACCCACAGCCAACGCCAGTTCACCACCTCTTGCAGGGCAACGAAAATCACCGGCAGCACCGCCTGTCCGATGGCAAACCCCATCGCCGCCACCGACAACGCCCGCCCACGCGTTGCGACGAACCAACGCGCCATTGCAACGGCGCTGAGATGGCTCATCATGCCCTGGCCTGTCAGGCGCAGACAGAACACCACCAAGATCAGCATCAAAACCCCCTGCCCCATCGCCATGGCGACACAGGACGCGGCCAGTGCCAGACAGGTGAACACGCTGAGCCCGCGAATGCGAAACCGGTCGGTCAGCCCCCCGGCCCAGACCATCGCAACCGCCGCCGCCGAGGTGGCCACGGTATAGATCAGCCCCCAATCGCCATGCGACAGGCCGAAATCTGCCATGATCCGCCCCGCGAACAGCGAAATGAAAAACGTCTGGCCATAGCTGGACGTGAACGAAATAAGAACACCCGCCGTCAGAAACAGCCAGTTCTCGCGCAGGAAGGTCATGAATGTCATGCGTCTCTTTCGGCCGGATCTGGCCGAAAGAAAAGGGGGTTACAGCACGTAACGGCTCATATCCGCAGAGCGCGCCAATGCACCCAGGTTGTTTTCAACAAAATCACCATTCACGACAATTTCCTCGCCGCCGCGATCGGGTGCGGTGAACGACAGCTCCTCGAAAACCCGCTCCATGATCGTGTAAAGCCGCCGCGCACCGATGTTTTCAATGCTTTCGTTCACCTCGAAGGCAATCTTGGCCAATGCTTTGATTCCATCCTCGGTAAAGCTGACCGTCACCTGTTCGGTCGCCATCAGTGCGGTGTATTGCAGCGTCAGGGCATTGTCGGTTTCCGTCAGGATGCGCACGAAATCACCTTCGGTCAGGGGACGCAGTTCAACGCGAATCGGCAAGCGGCCCTGTAATTCGGGCAACAGATCGGACGGTTTGGCGATATGGAACGCGCCCGAGGCGATGAACAGGATGTGATCGGTTTTCACCGGGCCGTATTTGGTGGAAACCGTCGTGCCCTCGATCAGCGGCAGCAGATCACGCTGTACCCCTTCGCGCGACACATCGGCGCCGCGCGCGTCAGAGCGGGCACACACCTTGTCGATCTCGTCCAGGAACACGATTCCGCTTTCCTGAACCGCGTCCAGCGCCGATTTGGTTACGGCTTCATCGTCCAACAGCTTGTCCGCCTCTTCGCCCAGCAGCACGTCATAGCTTTGCGCCACCGTCAGCCGTTTGCGCACTTTGCGCCCGCCCAATGCCTTGCCGAACAGATCACCGATGTTCATCATTCCGCCGGATTGGCCGGGTTGCATACCGGGCAGCTCCAGCCCGCCCAGGGGGTTTGACGTGTCGGCCACCTCGAGTTCGATCTCGGTTTGGTCCAATTCGCCGCTGCGCAGCTTCTTGCGGAACATTTCGCGGGTCTGTTCGCGCGCACCCTCGCCTGCGATCACCTCAAGCACCCGGTTTTCGGCGTTTTCCTGGGCGCGGGCCTTCACGTCTTCGCGCATGTGGTCGCGGGTCATGGTGATGGCCTGTTCCATCAGATCTCGGATGATCTGTTCGACATCTCGCCCGACATAGCCGACCTCGGTGAATTTCGTCGCCTCGACCTTCAGGAAAGGCGCGCGGGCCAGTTTGGCCAGACGGCGGCTGATCTCGGTCTTGCCCACACCGGTGGGGCCAATCATCAGGATGTTCTTGGGATACACCTCGTCGCGCAGATCATCGGCCAATTGTTTGCGTCGCCAGCGGTTGCGCAGGGCGACAGCCACGGCGCGCTTGGCGTCGGCCTGTCCGATGATGAACCGGTCAAGCTCGGATACGATTTCGCGGGGGGTCAGGTCGGTCATAAGGGGCCTATCTCTGCTGCTTGGCATTGAGGTGGGGGCGATCAGCGGCGGATCGTTTCAATCGTCAGCCTGCCGTTGGTGTACACACAGATGTCAGCGGCAATCGCCATGGCGCGGCGCGCGATGTCTTCGGCGGACAGATCGCTGTCCATCAGGGCGCGCGCGGCGGCCAGTGCATAATTGCCGCCTGATCCGATGGCAGTGACGTCATGTTCGGGCTCCAACACGTCACCGGCCCCGGTGATGACGTACAGATCTGCGCCATCGGTAACGATCAGCATCGCCTCGAGCTTTTGCAGGTATTTGTCGGTGCGCCAGTCCTTGGCCAGTTCGACCGCAGCGCGCTGCAACTGGCCGGGGGTTTTTTCCAGCTTGGCTTCCAGCCGTTCCAGCAGGGTGAAGGCATCTGCGGTTGAGCCGGCGAACCCGGCAACCACGTCATATCCACCGGGGCTCAGCCGCCGCACCTTGCGCGCTGTGCCCTTTATCACGGTCTGGCCCAGTGAAACCTGGCCATCACCGGCGATCACCACTTCACCGCCCTTGCGCACCCCGATGATGGTGGTGCCGTGCCATCCCGGAAACTCAGTCTTGCTCATGTTTCACACTCCGTTTCGGGATATATGGACCCTGACACGCCAAAGAAAAAGGGCGCCCCGAAAGGCGCCCCGATGTTTGCCGTCGATGAACCGGATCAGATTTCAGTCTTGATCCAGCTTTCCAGCGCCGCCTTGGGTGCCGCGCCAACCTTGTTCGACACAACCGCACCGTCCTTGAACATGAAAAGCGCCGGAATACCGCGCACACCCATTTGGGCGGGCAGGTTCGGATTGTCGTCAACATTGACCTTGACGATTTTCACGCGGCCTTTGTACTGTTCGCTCAACTCTTCCAGAGCAGGGCCGATCTGTTTGCAGGGGCCGCACCATTCAGCCCAGAAATCAACGATTACGGGGATTTTCGACTGTCGGACTTCGGCATCGAAGGTGTCATCGGTAACGGCGAGGGTGGCCATGGCGCATTCCTTCAGCGGCTGGATTGTTCTCACAAGACGTAAGAACGCAGCGTTGTGGCGTCAAGATGTCGTGGCTCTTTCCCAGGCATCCCTCACCATTTCGGGGGGCAGAGACATCAAGGTGGCCGTCGTCGTCCACAGAATTGCCGTTTCAATCCGGTGGTTTGGATAAATCAGGCGCAGCGCGGCGTCATAGGCGCCCATCTGGCGCAACAGCCCTTCGGGCACCTGTGCCGGTGTGGCGGGGACAATGATGTTGGATTTGTAATCGACGGCCAAAACCGATTCGGTGCCGATCATTAACCGGTCAACCGTGCCGAACAGGGCCTGTCCGCCTGGCTGCGCAGCAATTTCGACCTCGGCAAGGGTGCCGGGTGCAAACAGCCCCGCCAATGCCGGATCGGTCAGGATACGCGCCGCCTCATCCAGCAGCGCAGTGTCGCCTGTCAGACTGGCGGCGGCGCTGGGCCAGTCGGGCCGGGGCAGGGGTGGCAGATGCTCCAACAGCAAATGCAGCGCGGTGCCCCGCGCCAGAGCGCTCTCTTGCGACCAGCCGTCGATTTCACCGGACAGCGCCTTGGCCCCGCCCATGTCTGACGGGCTGAGCGGTTTGGCTGTGTCAAACGACGGTGCAGGTTGCGCGATCCAGGTGGGCAAATCGGCTGTCACACGCGGGTCGGCACCGGTTAGCGCAACCGCACCGGTCGCCCATTCACCATGGCCAAAGCGCAGCCCCTGACCCGTGGGAAACGCCTCGGGCACCGCATCACATGTCTCTAATCCAGCTTGAATCGCATCATACCAGCAATCCTTCGGCGGCTTGCCCGCACCACAGACGATCAGCCAGGTTTCCGCCCGCGTCATCGCAACATACAACAGCCGCGCCCGTTCGGCGGCATCGGCCGCCTGACGCGCCGCCTTTGACTGTTGCAGGATTTCGGGCATCCCGGCGGTGGCGGTGCGCCACAAAGGGGTGCCGTCTTCGGCGGGAATGATCTGATCGCGGATGTCTTTCGGCCCGACCAATGTGTCTGGCAGAATCACGATGGGCGCTTCAAGCCCCTTGGCGCCATGCACTGTCATCACCCGGATGCGCCGCCCGGCAGAATCGGCCTGCCGCTTCACCTCGACATCATCGGCGTCCAGCCAGGCCAGAAACCCCGTCAGGCTGGGAATGTCCATCCGTTCATAGGCCAGTGCCTGATTCAGCAATTCATCCAGCCCATCCTGTGCTTCGGGCCCCAACCGGCCCAACAGCCGCCCGCGCCCGCCATGGCGCAGCAGGATACGCTCCAACAGATCGAAAGGCCGCAGAAAATCGGCAGTCTTGCGCAGATCGTCCAGCATCGCCATGGTTTCGGGGTGGTTTTCGCGCGCAGTGCGCAGCGCCTGCCACAGATACGCATCGCCGCGCGGCTGGGCGAGATCATACAAATCCCCCTCGGACCAGCCGAACAAAGGCGAACGCAGGGCCGCGGCCAGCGAAAGATTATCCTCGGGCGTCGCCAGAAACGCCAGCAGCGCCCGCAGATCACGCACCGCCAGTTCGGCCCCCAGTTTCAGCCGATCCGCCCCGGCAATGTCCAGCCCGCGATTCTTGCAGGCACGGATGATTTCCCCGAACAGCCGCGCGCGCCGTTGCACGAGGATCAGGAAATCACCGGCATGCACCACGCGACGGATGCCATCCTGCGCCGGAATCGTCTCGCGATTGGCGATCATCCGGTGGATCTCATCGGCAATGTACCCGGCCAGAAGAACATCGGCGGCGGCAGGGCTGACCTGATCCACCGGATCGGTCCATTCGGGGGTTTCCTCATCTTCGCCTGCCGCAATGATCGGCCACAGATCGACGCGTCCGGGCAGGGTTTCGTGAAACGCCCGGTGCGTCGCGCCCAAGGCAAGGGGGCTGTCATCCTTGGCCTGAAACACCGCATCCACGGCACGCAGGATGGCGGCGGACGAGCGGAAGGAATGTTGCAGCTCCAGCCGCTGCAACGGCGCCGATCCGGCCAAACGGGTGCTGAAATGGTTGAACATCTGCGCGAATGCCGCAGGATCGGCGCCCTGAAAGGAATAGATCGACTGTTTCAGATCGCCGACCACGAACAAGGAGCGGTCGCCGGGGTCGCGCGCGCCCTGACCTGCGGTAAATTCCTGGGTCAACAGTTCGATCACCCGCCATTGCGTCGGGCTGGTGTCCTGTGCCTCGTCCACCAGAACGTGGTCAATGCCACCATCCAGCCGGTACAGCACCCAGGCCGCCACCGCAGGATCGGTCAGCAACGCCCGTGCATTCAGGATCAGATCGTCGAAATCCAGCCACCCCCGTGCCAGTTTGCGCGCCGCATACAGCGGCAGAAACGCGCCCGCAAACCGATGCAGCGCGATGCTGCGCTCGGCCGCCAACAGCGCCAGGCGGGAGTCGCGTGCATTTTCGACCCGCTCCATCAGCTCGTTCAGCTCGTCCATATCCCCAGCCAGAATCTTTTGGCTGGGCTTCGTCGGAAAGCTGCCGATCTTGGCGGCAAAGGGCGCCTTGGCGCTGGCCCCGAACAGCATCACATCTTCCAGGATCGCCAGCGCGGTCAGGTCCAGCGGCGCCTGCGCCACCGACAACAGCGTTTCGCCGTTGCGCAGATCGGTGATTGATCCTTTGGTCATGACGACGGCCACCCGCCCCAACAGAGCGCCTTCATCGCCCGCAAACACCTGCGCCAACAGATCAGCCGTACCAAACCCTTGGGGCAGACCGAATTGCGCGCGGATGTCCTGATCGCTGAGCACCTGGGTGAATTTGTCGCGCTGGCGGGCCACCTCGCCGGTCAGGGCCGAGAAATCTTCGGCGGTGTAATGGCGCGCCACGGTGTCGATCACATCGGGGGCCAGCGTATCGGCCATTTCCTCGACGATCTCGGCCATCAGCAGTTTCGCCGCCCGCTCATCCATTTCGGTGAATTGTGGCGATACGCCGGATTCCAGCGGAAACCGTCGCAACAGTGACGCACAAAACGAATGGATCGTCTGAATTTTCAGCCCACCTGGCGTTTCGATCGCCCGCGCGAACAGGGTGCGCGCCAGGGCAAGGCGCCCGTCGTTCAGCGTTTCGTCCACCCCGAGATCGGCCAACTTGTTGCGCAGATCCGCGTCGGGGATCATTGCCCATTCGCCCAGGCGCCGGAACAGCCGGTTCTGCATTTCTGATGCCGCCGCCTTTGTATAGGTCAGGCACAGGATATTCTGCGGCGAAGCACCGGCCAGCAACAGCCGGGCCACCCGGTCGGTCAGAACCCGTGTCTTGCCCGATCCGGCATTGGCCGACAGCCAGGTTGACGTGCCAGGATGCGCCGCCTGAATCTGGCGCTGGGTGGCCTCATTGGGGGCGGTCATCCGACATCCTCGGGGGTTGGGGGGGTGCTGTCATCCCATTCGCCAAAGCGCGCCAGATGGTCGTAATCGCCGCCATGGGTGATTTTCTGCACCGCCCGGCGGCTGGTGTATCCGCGGCCGCGTTGGCGGAAACTGGCCAGCAGGGCGCGCAACCCGGCCAGTGTTTCGTCAGGGTCCAGCAGATCTTTGGCACTGTTGTCGCGCAGCGTCAGGGGTTTGAATTCGGGCGTTGCGCCCAGCCCGATATAGGCGACCTGCGCCACTGGCATCGGTGGCAACCCGGTAAAGGCACCCGCTTCGGCCATCGCCGCCTCTAGCAAAAGCTGTTTGTCGAAATATTTCATTTCCGGCGCGGTGGGTGGTTTGCCGGTCTTGTAATCATAGATCACAAGGCGCCCGTCGGCGCGCAGGTCGATACGGTCGGCCTTGCCGGTCAGGGTGAAATCCACATCGGGCAGGGACAGCGCGCCGGTGCCTTCCAGCACCTCAAAGATCGGCTCGGCGGCAATTTGGCGCGTCACCTCGCCCGCCAGAAACCAGTCGATCACGCGGTGCAGCTTGGCTGTCCAGATCCGCCGCGCGGTGGGCCAGGGCACCTCTTGGGCCAGCGCCTGATCCGCCAGGGCCAGCAACAGCGCCCGCGCCTCGGGCGTCGCGGGGTCGGGGCGGGCCTTGATGAACTGCTCGAAAATACCGTGCAGGACGGTGCCGCGCAGGGGGGCGTCGGGGGTCTGGATCAGCGGGTCCAGCGGGCGCAGGCGCAACACCTCGCGCGCGTAGATGGCATAGGGATCGCGGATCAGCGTCTTGATCCGCGTCACCGACAGTTTGGTCGGCCGCACCGCGACAGGTGGGCGCGGCGAAGGGCGGTTTTCCGGCGTAACAGTAACGAAATCAGCGTCCAGCGCCCTGGCCATGTCCAGCCAGTGCCGCCCCCGGGCGCGCATCTGGTCCAGTGCTTCGGGGCCATGCACTGTGGGCAGACCACTGAGCAGATTGGTCAGCCGGTTCAGCCAGCGGGACACGACGGTTTCCGCCTCGGCATCGCGGGCGGCACGGGTCAGCACCACCTCGGGCGCGGCGACGGCCTGTTGAAAATCATGGGCCGACAGCCCCACGCGCCGTTCTGGCAACAACAAACCCGCCGCTTGCCGCATCGCACGGTTCAGCCATGGGTCGGGGGCGGGTCGTTCGGGCCAGACGCCATCGTTCAGCCCGCCCAGGATCACCAGATTGGCGCCCTGCACCCGCGCCTCAAGCGTGCCCCAGATCATTATGCCGGGATGGGCGCGGATCGGTTCGCGCACCTCGCCGGTGATCACTGTCAGAAACAGTGCCTGATAGTCGCGCGGCCCCATGGCGCCGCCAAACGGTGCCTCGGCACGCAGGGCCTGCACCTGTTTCAGCGCCTCTACACCGGCCTCTTTCAGCCACAACTCACCCGTGCCACCCGCCGGGCCGCCCGACAATGCCTCGGCCAAGGCAATGTGCCGATTCACATGATCGAACAGGGGGGCATTGGCCACAGTATCCAATGCGCCCAACAACCGGGCCAGCCATGCGGCCCAGGCCTGCGTTGCGTCACTGTCCTGCCCTGCGGCCCAGCCCAGAACCGTGTCGGGCGACAGAAACGGTGGCCCCTTGCGGCGTAGCCACAATTCAAATTCGCGGGTTTCGCGCAGATGCGGTCCGCGGTCCGTGCCGCCACTGTTGCACAGCGGATGTTTCAACAGGGTCAACAGTGTTTCAGCCGTCAGCCGTTCGCCAAACAGCCCCGCCACATGGCGCAGAAACCGCCCCGGTGCGGACAGGTGCAAAGGCCGCCCGGCGCTGTCATCGGGGATCAGCGCCCAGCGGTCGAGCGCGGCAGCAACCATGCGGGTCAGCGTGCGGTCTGGGGTGATCAGGGCGGCGGTCTGGCCATCCTCGGCGGCCTGGCGCAGGCGCAGCGCAATCGCCATCGCCTCTTGCCGGGGTGATGTTGCCTCGATCAGGGTCATCCCCTGGGTGGTGCTGACCAGATCGCCCAGATCCGGCCCCTCGATCATCCACTGATCGGTCACCGGGGCAGGGCGCAGCGCCAGCGACACAAGACGGTTGCGCGGGGCGCGGGGGTTTGCACCGGTCCAGCGGGCCACATCGCCGGGGCGCAGATCGAGCAGGTGCATCAGGCGGGCAAAGCGGAACTGAGGATGATCCTCGCTGGACAGCGGATCGTCCAGCCTTTGCCACACTGTTTCGGGCATCTCGAAATCGTATCCGGGCAGCACGATCGCCCCTTGCGGCAACCGCGCCACCGCCGCCATCAACAGCGCCGTTGCCCCGCGCGATCCGGTCGATCCGGCAATGACAATCGGATGATCGGGGGGGGTGATCCGCCAGCGGGCGATCAGGTGCTCCACCGCCCGGCGCTGTCGTGTCTCGGTATCAGGGGCGGCGTCGGCATCGAAAAATGGCTGCACCAGGCGGATGAAATCCAGGCTGCGCGCCCAGTGCCCGGATTGATCGGTCACGTCCAGTCGGGCCAGCGCTTCGGGCGGCACACCTTCGCCCTGCATTTCGTCCATCAGGGCTGCCAGACTGTCGGCCAGATCGAAAATCGCGGCGCGGGGGGCCAGAGTGGCGTCACGCGCCACAAGGGCGGCGATCAGCTGGGCCAGCTCCAGCCGCCGGCGCAGGGGTGATACGGCGGGCGGCAAACCGGCCAGCGGCAGATGCGCCGACAGGTCGGTGACCAGTCGCAGCCGCGGCAACAACAGCGCCTTTTCATGCTGGAACAGATCCTGGATGCGCCGCCGCATCCGGGCCGTATTTACCAGAAGTTCGACCCGCGCCATCGCCTCGGGCGGCTGGCTTTGCATCCGGGCGCACAGCCCCGAGACCAGCTCGGCCGGAAAATCGGCGCCGGGGGGCAGTGCAAGAACGCGGGGGGTGTCCTGTGGTTCAAACATCGGCACGCTCCAGCATCGCCTCGGCGGTGGCGATGCCGCCGGGGTGCCCCACGTCGCACCAGCCGCCGGGGTGGGTGACGCCGCACAGCCGCCCCTTGTCGGCCAACAGGTTCCACAGCCGGTTCAGCGAAAAAACGTCTTCGCCAATCTCGCTCAGACGGTCGGTTTTGACGATTTGCGCACCGGTATAAACGTCTTTGCCACCTCTGGTCAGCCGTCCTTCGACGGTTCGGGTGAAATCCCCCGGCCCTGCGCGCCCTTCGGCGCGGTCGGCGGGAATGGTCAGCAGCAGAGCATCCATACGGCTGGGTGCCCAGGCGGCGCGCAGGGTGTCCAGCGGGTTTGGCCCGGTCCACACCGCATCGGTGTTCAGCGTCATCACCGGCCCATCGCCCAACAGCGGCAGTGCGTGGCGCAGCCCGCCACCGGTGTCCAGGATCGCACCCCTTTCCCATGACAGCACCACATCGCGCCCTGAAAGATGTGCGGCCAGCATATCGCCCAGATAATGCAGATTCACCACCCGCCGTGCACAGCCGTCGCACAGCGCCAGCGCATGGTCGATCAGCGGCCGCCCGGCAACGGGGATCAGCGGCTTGGGCCTGGCATCGGTCAGCGGGGCCATGCGGGTGCCGAACCCGGCGGCAAACAGCATCACGGCTTCAGGACGGTGGCGCATCGGGCCCTCAGATGGTTCAGGTGGTCGGGCGTGGGCGCGGGCAGCTGCGCCAGCGTCAGGCGGCGCAGATCGTGCAGGGCAGGATGGGCCAGATCGCGCATCAGATGGCCCCAGACCCGGGGGATCATCGCAACATACTGGGACTTGCCAAAGTGCAGGCACAGCCGCGCGAACACTCCCAGAATGCGCAGGTTGCGTTGCACCGACAGAACCGCACAGGCGGCACGAAATGCGTCACTGTCCTGACCTGTCGCGGCGATATACCGGGCGATCATGGCATTGGCGGTATCGGGTGCCACATCGCGCCGCGCATCGCCCAGAAGCGACACGAGATCATAGGCCCGATGGCCCGCCATGGCATCCTGAAAATCCAGAACACCCACCCGCGCCAGCCCGGTCTGCCCGCCACGCAGAACCAGATTCTCGGCGTGGAAATCGCGCAGGATCAGCACCGATTGATCGTTCGCGTGGGCCAGCAGTGCGGCGTTCAGCACGGCACAGAACGCGCCGGTATCCTCTGGCACCTGCCCCGTGGCACCGGGCCGATACCAGGCGTGGGCGAGGGCAATGAAATCGGGCGTGAACGGTGGTTGGAACCGGGGCAGATCGGGCGGCGCAGGGTGCTGGTGCAGCGCGATAAGCAGGTCGGTGGCCATGGCGTAAAGTTCGGCCTCGCGATGGGGGGCATGGGCCAGAACGCGGGCAAACAGATCGTCGCCCAGATCCTCAAGCACGAGAAAGCCCAAGTGGGTGTCCTGCGCCAGAACAGCAGGGCTGGCAATGCCCAGGCCGGCCAGATGGGCGGCGATGCGCAGGAACGGGCGCACATCTTCGCCTTTGTCGGGCGCTGCATCCATCAGCACCAGCGTATCTCCGAAAGGCCCGGTCAGGCGTTCGTACCGCCGGTTCGATGCATCGCCCGCCAACGGACGGCGCAGCCACCCGGCCCAGTGCGAGCGGGCCAGAAAAGCCGCAAGAGCATCGGCGCGACTGTTCATCGGAGGTGATCCAGAGACAGGCGGGCGGACCAATCAGCATTGCCCAGAAACGCGATGTGGCGCGCGTCGTTCTCCAAGGGATCAAACCGCAGGGTCAGCGCGCCAGGGGGGCGCGTACGGCCCAGCCTGTCTGGCCATTCCACAAGACAGATCGCCGTGTCAAACGCATCGGCAAGACCCAGTTCAAAAACCTCGCCCACCTCGGTCAGGCGATACAGATCGGCGTGCCAGATTTCGCCCCTTGGGCTGTCATAGGTCTGTATCAGTGTGAAGGTGGGTGACGGTATGTCGTCATCCGGCTCAGGGCCTTGCAGGGCGCGGATCAGGCAGCGGGCGAAATGCGTCTTGCCCGCCCCGATCGGCCCCTCCAGCAACACCACATCGCCCGGGCGCAGCACCTCTGCCATGGCGCGGGCCAGCTTGGCGGTGTCGTCCGGGCCGTGCGACAGGTGGTTGCGAAAGGCGGTGCTGGTCATGGTGGCACTGTGCCGGTCCCGTCGCCGCGCTGCAAGCCGGTTCAGCCTTCGGCGGCGACCCGGCCTTCCCTTGGGCCGGTCGGGACAGGATGCACCCTGCGGGGAAGATCCGTCTGGATCTGGAACTGCACCAGGGTCGCCCCCCCCGTCAGCGGCCGCAACGCACAGCACAACGGCCGGCCATCCAGCAGCATCGCATCACCCAGGAACGGGGCATGGCGCCGGTCGGTCACCACGAAATCGCGCACCTGTGCCCACATCGGGCTGGGCGCACAGCGGTCGGCCCAATGGCGTGCGGCATCGGCAATGAACAATGTGTCCAGCCCTTCGCGGGTTTCGGTTTCCCAGAGGGCATCATAGGCGCTGTTGGTCAGGGTCAGCACGCCACTGGAGGAAAACACCGCCATCGCCTGTGGCAGGGTGTCCAGAACGGATTGCCCCAGCTCAAGTTCGGTTCGATAGCGGCGGTTCAGGCCGATTTCGTCGCTGATGTCTTCAAACAGCAAGGCCACGGCGCCGTCGATCTGGGGCTGTCCGGTGACACGAAAGGTGCGGCCAAACGGCAGGTGCCATGTTTCGCGATAGGTGCCATCGTTTGCCGACGCCTCAAGATCGGCGATCTGGTCGCGCCAGGTGTTGTAATTTTTGGGCTCGGGCATCATCTGCAAGTCGCGCAGCATGTCGAAAAAGCCAAAAATCGTCGGCCGCTGGATCAGCCGTTCAGGGGCGATGCCGGTCAGATCTGCCAGCGCAGGGTTGAACAGCGCCAGCCGCCTGTCGCGGGTAAACACTGCCAGACCGATGGGCAGGTCGGCAAAGGTTTTCGACAGGGTCTGCACGAAGGTGCGAAGCGAGTCTTCAGCCTCGACCACGGTATCGACATTCATGCCCGAGATCAGGAAATCGTCGTCCAGCCGGGTGATGTGAAACTGGTACCAATGGGTGGGCTTGCCGCCGTCCCCACCCAGCCGGTGACGTTGCGACCTGGCCGCGACGGTTTGTGTCATCGCGCTGTGCAGGTCGATATCGAACAGTCGGCAAGGTGGCCACAACCCGGCGCGCGCTGGGTCGCCGAACGTATGGCACGCGTCGAGATAGGCGCGGTTGACCCAGGTGATCGCGCCTGCCGCATCCTGCCGCCAGACAAGGAATGGCATATGTTCGGTCGTGCCACGCAGGCTGGCCAGTTCACGCTCGAACGATATCAGGGTCGGGCGGTCCAGCGTCAGCAGGTCGTCGGGTGCTTCGACTTCGGTCAGGGTCACGCGCAGGCGGTCGTGATGGCGGCTGAGAACTGCGATTTCCGTGTGATCGGCGGCATAAAGGCTGTGCTGCTGCTGTGGACCCATGTTGCAAATCGCGCTGTTCAGGGTGGGAAACCGCTGCGCCAGAAGGGCCGACAGGTGTTCAACGGTCGTCACCGGGCGTCCGCTGATCGAGATCAGCAATTGCGCGGCTTCGGTCGTGTCCACCAGGATGCCGTGCTGAAACAGAAACGACAACGCCGCCGCCGATCCAACAGGCGCAGCGGCCTGTTGCGCCCTGTTTACCCGGTCCAACATCCATAGCGCGGCAAACGACAGCCCCATTGCGGCAGAAATGGCCAGAGCAGCCATCCCCGCGATCTGTAAATTCATTGCAGCACCGTCACTTGTCCCGCGGTCAGGATGGTTGGACAGCCCTTAATGAAATGTTAACGGCACGGCCAAATAGCCTTTGTCTCTCGAAAAATCGGCCAAGTCTCAGGTCAGTGATGCGGAATCGTCGCGCTCAGGTCTCGATCGGGCGGTTCAACCCAAGGGCGATTCGGTTTTTCTGGGGGCCGCTTGCAATATCCGTCCGGCGCCAGACCGATTCGACGATGGCCCCGCGCCGTGATCCCTCTGTCTGCCGTCCGGTCAGGGCATCCTGGCCATTGGCAAACGTCACCTCGGCGCCCGATCGCTCCAGCAGAGTCTTGGCGATGAACAGGCCCAGTCCCATGCCTTCATACTCCGGTCTTTGCAGCACAGGCCCTTCGGGGGCGCGCGCCCGCAAGAAAGGATCGCCCAGCCGGGGCAGCAGATTTGCCGGAAAGCCTGCGCCGTCATCGGTGATCCGCACGCGGATCTGATCGTCGGACCAGGTGATGTCGACCCAGACGGTGCTGTGCGCAAAATCGACAGCGTTCTGTACCAGATTGCGCAACCCATGGATGATTTCCGGTCGCCGCTCGATCTCGGGTTGCTTGGGGTTGGCGCCGTCCATCGGGCCGCTGTCATAGATCACCGTCTTGCCGCGGCTGCCGTGCGGTTCGGCGGCCTCTTGCACCACGGCGGTGATCGGCGCGCGGCGCAGGTGCAGATCGTCTTTGCCGACGCGGCCCATCGACCGCAGGATGTCACGGCACCGGTCGGCCTGCTGTGCGATCAGGATCACGTCTTCGCGCAGGTGCGGATCGTCGATTTCATCCAACATTTCGCCCGAAACCAGCTTGATCGTCGCCAGGGGCGTGCCCAACTCATGTGCGGTGGCGGCCACGACACCACCCAGGTCGGTCAGCTTTTGTTCCCGCGCCAGGGCCAGTTGGGTGGCGACCAGGGCATCAGCCATGGCGTTCACCTCGGATGTGACGCGTCGGGCATAGGCGGCCAGGAAAACGATGCCAATCATCACAGCGATCCAATAGCCAAACAGAAAAATGTCAGGCACGCGAAGCACCGCGCCACCGGTCGTGGTCAGTGGCAGGTGCCAGTTGGTGACGATGGTCATGGCCAGCATCGACACGCCAGAGACCAGAAGGATCGACCGCATCCGCAACGCCGTCGCAGAAATCGTCACCGGTGCCAGGATCAGCAGCGCAAAGGGGTTGTGCAGCCCGCCTGTGAGGAACAGCAAAACCGACAACTGGGTGATGTCGAACAGCAGCAGCGCCACCATTTCACCTTCCGACAACCGCTTGTTCTCGGGATAGACGAATACCGCGACGATGCTGGAAATCACCGATGCGCCAACCGCCAGAAAGCACCAGCCCAATTCCAGCGACAGATCGAACAGCGTGACGCCCGCATAGATCGCCGTCACCTGACCCACCACCGCGATCAGCCGCAGATAGGTAAGCGTGCGCAGCCGCACCCAGTTTGACCGGCGGGCATTGTCAATGGCGCTGTGCATGTCCCGTCATCCTGTGGTGGCGTGCCGTGTCGCGCGCATGTGTCAAGGTTGCCCCTTATATCCCGCACAGGCACCGCCGATCAATGCGGCCCGTTGCCGTAAAGGAGCCGTCCCATGATCCGCAATCTGGCGGTTCGTGACGTACAGCCGACGCTCATCTTGATCGACCCCGCCCGCGACACGCCCGAGTTTCTGCCCGACGCTGGGTTTGTAGATTTTTTCGCGGTGCGACCAGTGGGACGGGCGCAGGGGTGACGAAACGGGAGGTGGCGGACAAAACCGCCCGTTTCATCGACAAGGCCGGCTAGAAATTGACCCGGCCCTGTCTGCGCCCTAGTTCTTGTGACAACAAGATGAACTTGCCGCAAAAGGGGCGCAGAGATGACAGCCGTGGCCGAACATGAGCTTGGGGCAGATCGAACGCTGCTGCTGGTCGATGACGATGAACCGTTCGTAAAACGCCTGGCCCGCGCGATGGAAAAACGCGGGTTCGAGGTGGAAACAGCCGAATCCGTCACCGCCGGACGCGCCATCGCCACGGCACGCCCCCCCGCCTATGCGGTGATCGACCTGCGGCTGGAAGATGGCAACGGGCTGGATGTCGTTGAAATCATCCGCGAACGGCGCCCGGACTGCCGCATTGTCGTGCTGACGGGCTATGGTGCCATCGCAACGGCAGTGGCCGCTGTGAAAATCGGCGCCACCGATTATCTGAGCAAGCCCGCCGATGCGAACGAGATCACGGCGGCATTGCTGGCGCGGGGCGATGGTCTGCCGCCGCCGCCTGAAAACCCGATGTCGGCAGACAGGGTGCGCTGGGAACATATCCAGCGGGTGTATGAACAGTGCGAACGCAACGTCAGCGAAACCGCCCGCCGTCTGAACATGCACCGCCGCACCTTGCAACGCATCCTGGCAAAACGCTCGCCCCGCTAGGCGGGTCACACCAGCGTCAACAATTCCGCGTGGCGGGCTGTATAATCGGCCCGCACCTCTGCTGCCGGGCGCAGTACGATGGCCAGTCCCCGGATCAGCGCGGCATCGGGGCGGCCGAAGAACCGTGTCGCCTCGGCCTCGGCAAAGCCGGCGATCTTTGTCGCCTCAAGCCAGGCTGAAACCCTGTCCGCCGCCTTGATCTGTCTCTTTACCGGTGCCGGCAGAATCGCGGGTAAACCGAACCGCAGGTGGATCGCCGCCATCAGCCTGTCGTCCAGCGCGCCATAGCTGGGCCCGACCGCCGCCTTGACCGGCGAAATCATGTCACCGATCACATATTCCGGCGCATCGTGCAGCAAGGCCGCCAACCGCCATTTCGGCGGTGCCTCGGGTGCGATCCGGGTGAACAGTTGTTCCACCAACAGCGAATGTTCCGCCACCGAATAGGCGTGATCGCCCCGCGTCTGGCCGTTCCAGCGGGCGACAAAGGCCAGACCATGCGCAATATCCTCGATCTCGATGTCCATCGGCGTTGGGTCCAGAAGATCCAGCCGCCGCCCCGACAGCATCCGCTGCCATGCCCGTGGTTGTTTCATCGGCCCTCCTCCGCGACGCTCGGTCGCGTGCATTGCGGCGAAGGTGGCACGGTGATAAAGCCGCTGCAACACAGGTTTACAGCAAAGGATTGGCACCATGGCCAAGGATTTCATCGTCAAGGATATTGCACTGGCCGGGTATGGCCGCAAGGAACTGGACATTGCCGAAACCGAAATGCCGGGGCTTATGGCGCTGCGCGAGGAATACGGTGAATCCAAGCCGCTGAAAGGCGCGCGGATCGTCGGATCGTTGCACATGACGATCCAGACGGCAGTGTTGATCGAAACGCTGAACGCGCTGGGCGCCGATGTGCGTTGGGCGTCGTGTAACATCTTTTCCACCCAGGATCACGCAGCGGCGGCGATTGCGGCGGGCGGCACCCCGGTGTTCGCCATCAAGGGGCAAAGCCTTGAGGAACATTGGGATTATCTGGACCGGTCGTTCCAGTTTCCCGATGGCCCCAACATGATCCTGGATGATGGCGGCGATGCGACGCTTTACGTTCTGTTGGGCGCGCGCGCCGAAGCGGGCGAAGAAATCATCCCGGTGCCCACATCGGACGAGGAAGTGGTTATCAAGGCGCAGATCAAGAAACGCATCGAACAGACCCCCGGTTGGTTCACCAAGATGCGCGACCAGATCAAAGGTGTGTCCGAGGAAACCACCACCGGTGTGCACCGTCTGTATGATCTGGTGAAAAAGGGCCAGTTGCCCTTTCCGGCGATCAATGTGAACGACAGCGTTACGAAGTCGAAGTTCGATAACAAATACGGCTGCAAGGAATCGCTTGTCGATGGCATCCGTCGCGCCACCGACACGATGATGGCCGGCAAGGTGGCTGTTGTCATGGGGTATGGCGACGTTGGCAAAGGCAGCGCGGCATCGCTGCGCGGCGCCGGCGCGCGGGTCAAGGTGACCGAGGTTGACCCGATCTGCGCGCTTCAGGCCGCGATGGACGGGTTCGAGGTGGTTCTGCTGGAAGATGTGGTGGACAGCGCCGACATTTTCATCACCACCACCGGCAACAAGGACGTGATCCGCATCGAGCACATGCGCGAGATGAAGGATATGGCCATCGTCGGCAACATCGGCCACTTCGACAATGAAATCCAGGTGGCCGCCCTGAAGAACCACAAATGGACCAACATCAAGGAACAGGTGGACATGATCACCATGCCCAACGGGCACCGATTGATCCTGTTGTCCGAAGGCCGCCTGTTGAACCTTGGCAATGCCACCGGACACCCCAGTTTCGTGATGTCGGCCAGTTTCACCAATCAGGTGCTGGCCCAGATCGAGTTGTGGCAGAACACCGACAAGTACAAGAACGAGGTGTACATCCTGCCCAAGCATCTGGATGAAAAGGTCGCGCGCCTGCATCTGGATCGGATCGGCGTGAAACTGACGAAACTTGACGCCGATCAGGCGGCCTATATCGGCGTGGCCCCCGAAGGCCCGTTCAAGCCAGAACATTACCGCTATTGATCCTTTCTGTGTCTCGCCTCTTGCGGCGGGCCGGATCGTGACCCGTCGAACAACATGAAGATCGTCCGCCCTTGGGGCGGGCGGTTTTGCGTCCTTGGTCTGTGACATTGCCGAACAAAATTTCCACTTTGTGATCGCCGGGTGCGCCGCTACATTCGGGGCGACTCTGGGGGCGGCCCCTGATTGGCGAACAACAACAGCAAAGGTGTGCCTATCCATGGGAAAACGGGATGATCTGATCGCGCGATATGCCGATGACCTGACGACGAAATGTGGCATGACGCCGGATCTGGATTTGTTGACCAAGGTGACCAAAGGCTGCGGCCCGGCGATTTACAACGCCGACTCATCCATCATCGCGGCGACCCAACCCGGCGAAGTCGAGACGGTGAAAAACAATTTCCTGATCAAGAAACTGGGCCTGCCCGATGGCCCCGACCTGACCGAGGCGATTGACAAGGTGATCGAGATTTACGGCAATTCTGAAAGTCATAAGTACCGCGCCGTGGTCTATTACATGCTGACAAAGCATTTCGGCAAAGAGGCCGTCTATGGCTGACCGGGCGGGTGCTGGCTGCCATTGTCCGGCATCACCGGGCGGGGGTGGCCAGTAGGCGGGCCGCCACCGTTTCGGCGGCGCAGAGCGCCCCCTCCAGATAACCGCCAAACTCAGCGGCCGTCTCTGACCCGCCGAGGTGCAGGGTGCCATCCCAAAGGTTGCCCGGAACGCGTGGCAGGCCATAGGCCGGATGGCCCGGAAGGGGGGTTTGGTCGGCCCCGGTGGCGGTCAACGGGTCGGCCGCCCAGTCGCGCAGAACCACCTGACGGGGTGTCGCCGCCTGTGGCCCGAACATCCGCACCAGTTGTGCCAGCGCCGCGGCACACAGCGCGTTGTCACGCTGGCCCGGCGGTGTGGCGACAAACCCGAACAGCGCCGCAGGCTGCCCCGAGGCGGCGCTTGCATCGTGTATTTCACCCAGCGGCCCACGCTGGCTGGCCGCGTCGCCCGACAGGCCCGCCAGGCGCCAGAAGGCTGTGTCGTAGGTCGCCACCACCTTGGCTTGTCCGGCCATCCACGTCGGAATGGCCGTCATTGCCGCAACGGCGCCGGGCGGCAAAGCGGTGTCGAACCGCAGGCCCGCGGCAAGACGTGGCGGCAGGGCCAGCACGATGTGGCGCGCGCGGATCTGTCCCTGTTCCAGCGTTACACTGCCTTTGCCAATGCCGATCACCCGCTGCCCGGTCTGTATCCGGTCGGCGGGCAGGTGGCGCGCCAAGGCTGCGATCAGGGCCGTCATGCCGCCCGTCACCCGCAATGACCCCGCCATCGACACAAGGCCGGGCGCACGCATCAGGGCACCGGCGACATTTTCGTAAACACCCACGCCCTTGGCGTATTGTTCAAACACGCCCAGCCCCAGCCGCGCCACCAACTGCGCCATCCTGTGCTGACCGGGCCAGAACCACGATGGCCCCAGATCAAAAGCTGCGCCATCATTCAGCGCGTCGATCCGCCCACCCAGCCGCTGTCGCGCTTCGAACAACTGCACGTCGCGCCCGACCCGGTGCAAATGCTCGGCCAGGGCCAGCCCGGCCAGCCCGCCACCAATGATCGCAACATCCGTGTCCATGTTCGCCCCCTGCCATTGGCGCAGCCTTAGCGGCAACCGCCGCACGGCGCCAGTGATCGCCCGCCTCGCTGGGGCTTGTGCTGTCTGATCCCTGATGCCGTGCTTGGTCACGATGATTGACAGATACGCACCCGGCCTGAGCAGGGTGCAGCGCGCTGTGCGATAACGCCAAATTCCTGAAAACCCACTGTCATCAGAGGGTGACAACCGGCGCGGTGGCGGCAATGATACACGCATGTGGGTCGTATTCGCAAATTTGGGGGGGTCATGGACCGTATCAACAGCAAGCGCCGATGCGCGTTGCCCTGCGCAAGGGCCGGGCAATGACCGTGCTGCCGGTTACGCCATCTTTCCGACTGGACGGTCGGCGCGTCTTGGTTACCGGGGCTTCATCGGGCATCGGTCTGGGTGCGGCGGCGGCGCTGGCCGCGGCAGGGGCCGAGGTGGTTCTGGTTGCGCGTGGGGCCGATGCGCTGGACTTGGCCTGTGATGCCATCGGTGCGGCGGGGGGCAAAGCCCGGGCCTTGGCCCTAGATATCAGCGATCTGGCGGCGACGGCACAGGCGGTGCAGGAATTCGGGCCGTTTGATGTGCTGGTAAACTCGGCCGGGCTGGCGCGGCACGCCCCCGCGCTTGACACCACGCCGGCGGATTATGACGCAGCGATGAATCTGAACCTGCGTGCCGCCTATTTTCTGACGCGCGAGGTGGCGCGCGGGCTGATCGCAGCCAACCGCCCTGGCAGTCTGATCAACATTTCCAGCCAGATGGGCCATGTCGGCGGCCCGGACCGGGCGGTGTATTGTGCCACGAAACATGCGCTGGAAGGCATGACAAAAGCGATGGCGCTGGAATGGGCGCCGCTTGGCATCCGTGTGAACACCCTGTGCCCGACGTTCATCCGTACGCCTTTGGCGGAACAAACGCTGGCCATTCCGGAACGCCGCGCTTGGATTTTGTCAAAGATCAAGCTGGGCCGCGTTGGCGAGGTTGAGGATATCATGGGCCCGGTGGTGTTTCTGGCCTCGGATGCGGCGGCGCTGATTACCGGAACGCACCTCATCGTTGATGGGGGCTGGACTGCGGAATGACGGCCCCCCGCAGGAAGGTTACTTCAGGCGATGTTGCACGGCTTGCTGGTGTCAGTCAGTCGGCGGTCAGCCGTGTATTCACCCCCGGCGCGTCGGTGTCGCAGGCGACGGTGGATAAGGTGCGCATTGCGGCCGCGCAACTGGGGTATCGCCCCAATCCGTTGGCGCGTGCGATGATCACCGGGCGCACCCGGATCATCGGTCTGGTTGTCGCCTATCTGGAGAACCAGTTCTATCCCATCGCACTCGAGCGCTTTTCGCGGGCCTTGCGGGACCGCGGTTATCATATTCTGATTTTCCTTGCGGAAAATTCGACCGACAAGGTGGCCGAGGTGGTGCACACGCTGATTGATTATCGCGTTGACGGGATCATAACCGCCTCGGTCGCCATGTCTGACGCTCTGACGATGCGTCTGACAGAACTGGGGGTTCCTGTTGTGAATTTCAATCGCGGACAGGATGACGCGCGCCTGACCGATGTTACCTCCGACAACGTGGCGGGCGCCAAGAGCGCAACCGGTTTTCTGCTGGCGACAGGGCACAGCCGGATCGCCCACATCATGGGCTGGCAGGGGGCATCGACCGGGCGCGACCGTGCGACAGGGTTCCGTCTTGCGATGCAGACGGCGGGCCTTGCGCCCCACGCAATGATTGACGGCATGTATTCCCGTGAAACGGCTGCCCAAGTGGCGCGTGACCTGTGCCAGGGCGCCGACCGGCCCGATGCGATCTTCGTCGGTAATGATCACATGGCCTTCGCCGTCATGGATGAATTGCGTTTTGCCCTCGGGCTGTTGGTGCCCGGCGATGTTTCGGTGATCGGCTATGATGATGTGCCGATGGCGGCCTGGCCCGCCTATCGGCTGACAACCATCCGTCAACCGGTAGATTGCATGGTCGCTGCAACCGTCGATGCCCTGCTATGCCAGATCGAAGGCACAGCGACCGCCCGGAAAATCTATATCAAGGGAGAGCTGATTGTGCGCGGATCGGTGCGCGTGCCCGATGGCTATATATTATGACCGATCTTTCGGCGGTTTTCCGGGCGGCAGTTCCGCCTTTCAGGTAAGCGCATGAAGGCACCGCACTCTTGCGCGCGGTTTCCAGCTCGAACTGGAAGGCCATCAAATGCACCGAAACCGGACGGGTGCCGGCCTATTGCACATAGGCCGGCATGATCCAGCGGGGCAGTGCCAGGATGATGTCCGGCACAAGGATGATGACCAGCAGCACGAACAGCATCGGCAGCAGGATGACCGCCACGTCCTTCAGGGCGTCAATCAGGCGAATTTTGCCGATCGAGGCGGCGATCAGCAAACACAGCCCATAGGGCGGCGTGACCAGGCCAAAGGCCAGGCTCATCACGCCGATGATGGCAAAATGGATCGGGTGCATCCCCACATGCTGTGTCACAGGGTACAGCACGGTGCCCAGAATGATGATCGCCGGAATCGCGTCGATGAACATACCGATCAGCAGAAAGGCCAGCGCGCTCATGATGCCGATGCCGATAATGCCCAGACCCATCTGGTCGATCTGGGTGACCAGGGCGGCGGGGATCTTGAAATAGGCCAGGCACCAGCCAAAGGCGGATGCGGTGCCGATGCAAAACAGCGTGATCGCGGCAAAGCGGGCGCTGTCATACAGCACCTTGGGCAGATCGCGTATGGCGATCGAGCGATAGACAAACACCCCCAGGATAAGCGAATACAGCACCGCCACGACCGAGGCTTCGGTCGGGGTGAAAAAACCGCCGACGATACCGCCAACGATGATAACCGGGGTCATCAGCGCCAAGGATGCCGACCCGGCGGCGCGCAACAGCTCGATCAGGGTCGAACGGTCGTGCACCGGGTAACCGCGGCGTTTGGCATAGATGTAAACGGTAAGCATCTGCGACCCGGCAATCAGGATACCGGGAACGACGCCGGCCAGGAACAGCCCGCCAATCGACACCGACATCAGCCCGCCCCAGACCACCATCAGGATCGACGGCGGGATGATCACGCCCATGACCGACGAACAGGCGGTAATGGCGACGGAAAACGGGGCGTCATACCCCTCTTTCCGCATTTGCGGGATCAACAACGATCCGATGCCCGCCGCATCGGCGGTTGACGACCCCGAGATGCCGGCAAACAGCATCGACACCACCACGTTGACATGACCAAGCCCGCCGGGCAGGTGCCCCACCAGCGCGCGCGCCAGCCGGATCAGCCGGTCGGTGATCCCGGCCGAGTTCATCAGATTGGCGGCCAGCAGGAAGAACGGTACCGCCAACAGGACGAAAGAGTTGTAACTCTTGAACATCTCGCGCATCAAGAGGATCGGCGTCAGCCGGTCCTGGATAAAGAACACCGGCACCACGGCGAGACCCAACGCAAAGGCGACGGGAACCCGCAGAAACACCAGAATTCCGAAAGTGCCGAACAGGATCGCCGCAACTTCACCGGGCCCCATGGGTTTCTCCGTTGCGCAGGGCGTTGATGTCGTCCCAGATCCGTTCGAGGGTGAATATCGCCCATGTTGCCCCGGCGATGGGCCAACCGATATAAATGGCCAGCATCGGCAGGCCCGATATTTCCGACTGTTGCCGCAGCCCAAGCTTGCCGAAATCCCAACCCCACCGCAGAAAGGCCAATGCCATGAAAAGGATGGCGAGATTTACAAAGGTGCGGAACGCGAATTCGATGACTGGGCTGTTCGTATGCGGCAGCACGTCCACATCAAAATGGGTGCCGTCGCGCACCGCAATCATTGCGCCGATCATGATCAGCCAGACGAAACAGAACCGGGCGATTTCCTCGGTCCAGATATAGCGGGGGATCAACCCGGTATATCGACTGAGGATCTGCATTGCCACGGGAACGATCAGCGCTGTCATCAGAACAGTAAGCAGCACTTTGAGAAGGCTGTAATAGCCATTGAGCATCAGGCGCATGAATCCTCACTGTCTGGGGAAGGGTCGCAAGATGGGGCCACGGCGCGCCGTGGCCCCCGCCGTTCAGTTCACTTCACGGCTTCGATCGAGTCGAGCACGTCTGTCGCACCCAGCTCTTCGGCATAGGCCCGCTTGACCGGCCCGGCGAGTTCCAGCAGCTTGCCACGCTCGGTGAATTCGTGGGTTTTCAGCAGGCCGGCATCCTCCATCGCCTTCAGCTTCTCGCTGTCCTGGCCGCTTTCCACATCGCGGCCCAGTTTGCCCCCGGCCTTGCCCGCCGTCAGGACACATTCCTGTTCGGCCGGGGTCAGCCGTTCAAAGGTGGCATTGGCAAAGGCGATGGGGCGCACGGTGATCGCGTGTCTGGTCAGCGCGATGTCGGGGCCGACCTCATAGAACTTCATTTGTTCGATGCCTGCCGCCTCGTTTTCGGCGGCGTCGATCACACCGGTCTGGATCGCATTGTACACTTCGTCATAGGCGATAACCGAGGGGGCGGCCTGAATCGCCTCGAAGATGCGGGTCTGGATCGGCGCACCCATGACCCGGATAGGCAGATCCTTCAGCTCTTGCATTGTGGTGATCGGTTTGTTGACGATCAGGTTGCGGGTGCCGCCACCGGCATAGCCGATCAGCCGCACATTGGCCTGTTCCAGAACGTCCTGAGCCAAGGGCGCCAGCGCATCCTGCTCCATCACCTTGTTCCAGTGATCAATGTCACGAAACAGGAAGGGCATGTCCATCAAAGGTGCCTTCTGGCTGAAGGTCGACATGTGCGAAGGGCTGACCACGCCATAGTCAATCGCGATTCCCTGCGCCATGTTCTCGAAATAATCCTTTTCGAGGCCAAGCTCCGAATTCAGGTGCAGATCGAACGTCAGTGATCCGCCGGAACACTCTGAGGCCACGCGCTCAAACTCGCGCAGGGCCTTGGTGAAGGCGTGATTTTCGTCAAACTGTACCGCGCCCACCAGTTCTGTTGCAAATGACGGCATCGCTGTGCAGGCCAGAAGGCCAAAAGTGGCTGCAAGAGTTCGTGTGGATTTCATGATGTCTCCTCCCGTGGATGGGTCGGTGTGCCCGACCCGTGGTTCTTTGAACGCCCGTTTCCACGTCATGTTGCAACTTTGTGCAGCACATGTCTACTATCATGAAACCATGAAATGAAATGCCCCCTTTGGGGCGCCGGCGTAACGCCAAAAGTCCGAATTGGAGCCAACGATGCCCGCAACCACATACGCATTCCCCGAATTTTCCGGCAAGGCGGTGCTGATCACCGGCGCCTCGACAGGCATTGGCGCGGCGCTGGCCCGTGCCTTTGCCGCCCAGGGTGCAAAGGTCGGGATCCACTACAACGCCAGCCGCGAGGCGGCCGAAACGCTGGCCGCTGAAATCGCGGCCGCCGGCGGTACGGCGGTTCTGGTTCAGGCCGATGCTTGTGACACAAATGCCCTGACCGCCGCGGTGGAAGAGGCGGCGGACAAGTTGGGTGGGCTGCACGGGTTGATCAACAACGCCGGCGGCATGGTCAAGCGGGTCGCCTACGAAAAGGCGACCGAGGAAGACTATGACCAGATCATGGATCTGAACGCCAAGTCGATCATCACCGCCTCGCGCGTCGCGCTGCCGCATCTGAAGAAACAGGGCGGTTTCGTCATCAACACCACCTCGATCGCGGCGCGCAACGGGGCAGGCGGTGGGGCCGGGCTGTACGGGTCATCCAAATCCTTTGTCTCGAACGTCACGCGGGGCATGGCGAAGGAATGGATCGGCTATGGCATCCGGGTCAACGCGGTGGCCCCCGGCGTCATCACCACCCCGTTTCATGAACGCTATTCGACCCAGGCCCAGATGGATGCGATGCTGGCCACCGTGCCCCAGGGCCGCCTTGGCACCGCCGAAGACTGCGTTGGCGCCTTCCTGTTTCTCGCTTCGGAACAATTGTCGGCTTATGTCATCGGGCAGACGATCGAGGTCAACGGCGGTCAGCTCATGCCGTGAGATCTCAGTTGGTGCGGATGGCATACAACAATGGGTGACGGGTGTTCAGAGGCGGTGCTTTCACAGCATCGATTGGAACACCCGATTGTTCTCCGGGGAAGGCGTTGGAAATCCGGCGCGCATTCTGTCCGGGCGCGACATCGGCAATCGGGTCGTTGCGATGTCGTCGTTGCGATGTCAGGGATTGTGTCGAAGACATCGCGCAAACCTGTCGTTTGGGGCCGGCCAGCTTTCTTTCGCGGTGGTATCAAAGACGCGATCAATGTAATCGCCCGGCGCTGGCCACCTTGCAATTTCAGGCGGCTTTGTTCTGCAGGGCGCTGGTGTTTTGGGCATCCAAGTCCACGGCAACAATTCCACGAAACGATTCTTCTTGTGATCGTTGATACGCTCTACGTCGGCGAGGTTGGCTTGTCGAACGGGACGGTTTCGGTGCTGAAGGTGCGTTCAAAGATCGGCAAACCTGGCATATTCCGTTCCTTGGTGGTTCGCCCCATACCCCAAAGTGCAGATTCATCTGGGCAGCACTGCCGTGGCGCAACTCAAGCTGCGCCAGGCACGAACGGTCAAAACGCGCAGACTTCTGGCTCTGCAAACTCCCGATCAATCCGGGCTGATATGCGTCAGCGGTCGGTCATGCGCCGTTTGTCTCGCACTGGGCCCTGATGACTTGAGGACCTTGCACGCTAACCGATACTGCCTAGTCGCCCGTTCGAGGTGCTTTGGCTCTGCCTTTTGCAAGCCGTTCCAGGGCCGCGAACAACACAAGGCTTTGCGCAGCCAGGACGACCAAGGCAGCAAACATCAGGTCGGTTTTTCCCCGTCCATTTGCCATCAGCATCAGGTGCCCCAGACCCCGCGATGACCCCACCCATTCCCCGATGATAACGGCAAAGGGGGCCGTGATCACCGCCAGCCGCAGTCCGCTTGCCAGTGCGGGCAGCGCATGAGGCACCTGCAACAACAGTAACCGGCGCAAAGGGCTGGCGCCCATGATCTGTGCCAGATCGGCCAATGGCGCAGGCAGGCGAATCAGCCCATCAAAAAACGCCGAGGTAACCGGAAAATAGACAACCAGCATGACAACCACGATCTTGGACGCCGCCCCATAGCCCAGCCAGAGCGTCAGGATCGGGGCCAGAGCAAAAATCGGCACGGCCTGCGCAAAGATCAGCATCGGACGCAGCAGCAGCCGCGCGGCTGGCGACAGCGCAAGGTTCAGCGCCGTCACCACCCCAAGTGCGACCCCGGCGGCCAGCCCGGTCAGCAGGTTGAGCGCGGTAAAGCGCGCATGCTCCCATAGCAGTGCTGCATTGTCCCAAAGGCTGGTCGCCACACGCCCCGGCCCCGGCAAGATAAAATGTGGCACGCCACTGAACCAGACTACAGCTTGCCACAGAACCAGCGCGAAACTGAACGCCAGCATCCCGCGAACGAAGGAATTTTTTAGCCTGCGCATTGGGCGTGCTGCGGCTCAAACAGGCGGGTCAGCAACGCCGCCTGTGCCGCCAATGTATCAACTGCGCGATAATCGCGTGGCGTTGCCGCAGCGGGTAATTCCAGACGTTCAGCCCCGTCAGCGCCAAGAAGCCAAGCGCGATCCGACAGGCGAATCGCTTCGAGCGGGTCATGGGTGATCACGATCACGGTGCGCCCCGTCAGCACCCTTGCCGCCAGATCCTGCATCGCCAGTCGCGTGACCGTGTCCAGCGCCGAAAACGGTTCATCCAGCACTACTACGGGGCAATCCTCGATCAGGATGCGGGCAAGTGCCACGCGCTGGCACTGACCGCCCGAAAGTTCTGCGGGGCGGCGCGCCTCCAACCCCGCCAGTCCGACAGCGGCCAGCAGCGTGCGGGCGCGTACAGTGTCGGGCCGCGCGCCGCGCAAGCGCGCGCCGATGGTGACGTTTCGCACCAGATCGGCCCAAGGCAGCAGTTGCGCATCCTGCGCCATCATGGCGACACGCCCCAACAAAGGTGCTGCGTCAAGAGACGTCAGCACCCCGTCCAGCCGGTAAGGGCCGGGCAGACCTGCGATCAGCCGCGCGATGGTGGATTTGCCCACACCGGACGGCCCAAGCAGACACGACCATTGCCCAGCAAGCATGTCCAGCGCAAGGTTGCGGATCAGGGGCGCACCGCCTATCCATAGATCCCCGTGCAGGTGCAGGGCCGTCATGCGCCGTCCAGCCCCATTTGCCAGAACCCGACCTCAAGCCGGGTGGCGGTGGAAAAATGCCGTGTCAGGCGGTCAAAACGCGGCAGGTTGGCCCAATCCAGCCCCAGCCGATGCACCAGCGCGCCGTCGATCACCGCGCCAACATCGTGGCACAGCGCCTGATAGTCAGCACCGCCATAGGTGTTGATCCAGTTGGCATAGGGGCCTGCGCAGCCCGCCAGCCGCGCGCCGATTTCACCATAGCCCAACACACAAGGGGCAAGGGCGGCCAGCAGATCGAGAAAATCGCCGGAATAACCGGCGTCCAGCACATAGCGGGTATAGGCAAGGTTGGCGGGCGCTTCCTCGGTCGCCTCAAGGGCTGTGGCGTCAATCCCTTCGCCCGCGCAGATCTGCACATGCAGGGGCATTTCATCATGGACCAGCGCGTGAACCGTGCTGGCCGCTGCCTGCATTTCACCCAGCGTATCGGCCTTGGCCGCCGCCAGCGCCCAGGCGCGGGCAAAATGGATCAGGAACACATAATCCTGCCGCAGGTAGTTCAGGAATTGTGCGCGCGGCAGATCGCCGGTGCGCAGCCCTTCGACAAAGGCGTGATGGGTATATGCCCGCCAC
>Ga0100398_1000222_pt1 | contig 54634 bp, 63 predicted proteins | sample CryGeymeta201522_FD_81568 | JGI IMG/M metagenome (GOLD analysis project Ga0100398, IMG submission 81568) | Groundwater microbial communities from Crystal Geyser aquifers in Utah, USA - Crystal Geyser metaG 2015-22 | ecosystem: Environmental > Aquatic > Deep subsurface > Groundwater | place: USA...
CAACGCGCCCCGCCCGCGCGCCAGCGTCGCGGCACAACTCGACCGGCTTGGCGTGCCGCGCGACTGCTGGGACGTGATCGCCACCTCGGGCGACAGCGCGCGCGCCGCGATGCTGACAGGGGCTGTGGGGCGCAAGGTCTGGCATGTCGGCGAGCCCCATGACGCCCCGTTCTTCGAGAAGATGGACCTGGTGGAGGACGCGGTGGAGATCACCCGCGTGCCGCTCGACGAGGCCGAGGGTATCGTGTGCACCGGCCCGTTCGACCCCTTCGCCGACCCTTCCGTGATGCGCCCGCACTTCCTGCTGGCCAAGACGAAGCGGCTCAAACTGCTCTGCGCGAACCCCGATATCGTGGTGGATCGGGGCGATCGCCGCGAATGGTGTGCGGGAGCTCTCGCCGCCCTTTACACGGAGATGGGGGGCGAAAGTCTCTATTTCGGCAAGCCGCACCCGCCGATCTACGACCTGGCGCGCCGTCGCCTGATCCAGATGGGCAAGGCCACGTCCGACGACCGGATCCTCGCCATCGGCGACGGGATCGGCACGGATGTGGCGGGCGGCGTGGGCGAGAGCATCGACACGCTGTTCATCACCGGCGGTCTGGCCCGCGCCGAAACGGGGACCGACGCCCAACCCGACCCCACCCGACTGGCCCGTTTCCTGACCTCGGCACAGTTGGAGCCGAGCTACGCCATCGGGATGCTGCGCTGACGGTCGCGCAACATAATTGCGGATACGGACAAAAATTTCACCTTTTGTTACTTTCTGCGTTGCAGAATGGCCCCGACTTGCCCTATGGAAGGGCCCATGGAGGACAAGGCCATGCTCGACAACATCGCAACCGGCACGATCGTCATTGAAAATCTGGCGGTCGGGATGAAACGATCCCTGCAAAAGCTCGTGACCGACCGCGATATCGAGCTGTTCGCCGAGGTCTCGACCGATCGCAACCCGGTCCACATGGATGAGCAATATGCCCGCGACACGATCTTCGAAGGGCGGATCGCCCATGGCATGCTGACCGCCGGCCTGATCTCGGCGGTCATCGGCGAACAGCTTCCGGGCCATGGCACGGTCTACCTGGGCCAGAGCCTGAAATTCATGGCCCCTGTGCGCCCCGGCGACATGGTGGAGGCCACCGTCGAGGTGTTGGAGATCGATTATTCCCGCCGGCGCGTGCAATTGAAGACGGAGGCCCGCGTTGGCGACACGCTGGTGGTCAAGGGCGAAGCGACGGTTCTGGCGCCGTCGGGCAAGTTCGACTGACCCCGCGCGCCGCTTCCCGGCGCGCCCGCTTGCCCTTCCCCCACGCTCCGGCCTAACTGCGGTCCATGCGAGTCTTGCGCGATTACCAATATGCCCAGGCCCGGGATCGGGGCGCTTCGGTGGCCATCGGAAATTTCGATGGCGTCCACCGGGGTCATCAGCATGTGCTGCGCCTTGCCAAGCGGCTGGATACGCCCCTTGGCGTCGTCACGTTCGAACCCCATCCCCGCCAGGTCTTTGCCCCCGACGCCCCGACCTTCCGCCTGATGAATGCCGAGGCGCGGGCCCATCGGCTGGAGAAACTGGGCGTTGATCTGCTGGCGGAACTGCCCTTCGACATCCGCCTGTCGAGCCTGTCGGCGGAGGAATTCGTGCACCGCGTGCTGGTCGAGGGGCTTGGCATCAGCCACGCGGTCGTCGGCGCGGATTTCCAGTTCGGCAAGGATCGCGGCGGCGATGCCGACACGTTGCGCCAGCTTGGCGCGGCCCATGGATTCGACGTAACCGTGGCCGCCTTGCTGGAGGGCGACGGTGGCGCCGTGTCCTCCACCGCGATCCGCACTGCCCTGTCCGAGGGTCGGCCCGAGGTCGCGGCCGAGATGCTGGGGCATTGGCACCGCATCGAAGGCCCCGTGCTGCATGGCGAAAAACGCGGGCGCGAGTTGGGCTATCCCACCGCCAACATGGCGCTGGACGGGCTGCATGTGCCGAAACCGGGCGTCTACGCCGTGACGGTCGCGGTCCGCGACGGTCCCCATGCGGGCAACTATGGCGGGGTTGCGAACCTCGGGTTCCGGCCCATGTTCGAACGCGAGACGCCCAATCTTGAAAGCTATCTCTTTGATTTCAAGGGCGATCTTTACGGAACTCACCTGTCCGTCGGGCTTGTCGCCTATCTCCGGGGCGAGGCGAAATTCGACGGTCTCGACGCGCTGATCGTGCAGATGGACGCCGATCAGGCCGCCGCGCGGGCGGCGTTGCGGTCATGAGGGACCGGTTCTGGGACACGATCCCGATGGCGAAGATGACGGCGCAGGAATGGGAAGCGCTCTGCGATGGCTGCGGCAAATGTTGCCTCAACAAGCTGGAAGACGAGGAAACTCAAGAGGTTGCGCTGACGCGGGTGGCGTGCCGGTTGCTGGACGACGAAACCTGCCGTTGCGGACAATATCCGATCCGCAAGCAACTGGTGCCGGAATGCATCCAACTGACCCCCGCGACGATGAAGGACGTGGCCTACTTCATGCCGCAGACCTGCGCCTACCGCCTCCTGCACGAGGGCAAGCCCTTGAAATACTGGCATCCCTTGATCTCGGGCGATCCGAATTCGGTCCACGAGGCGGGCGTTTCCGTGCGGGGCCTGACCATCCCGGAATGGGAGGTGCCCGAGGAGGACTGGGAGGATTACATCATCGAGGAACCCGGCACCTGAGCGCCCGATTTCGCCGGTTTTCGCCCCATCGGGTCGGTCCCATATCGTCCCCGACTGGTCCCATATGGGACGATAGGGCTTTTCGGCGCCGCCCGAACGGGCGGATGGGCCGCGCGGAGCGCCGTCAGCCCCGCAATTCCCCGATCAGCCGCAGGATGTCGCGCGCCGCCGAGGGGATATGCGTCCCCGGCCCGAAGATCGCCGCCACGCCCGCGTCCTTGAGGAACGCGTAATCCTGCTGCGGAATGACACCGCCGCAGATCACGATGATCTCGCCCGCGCCGGCCGCTTGCAGCGCCGTGATCAATTTCGGGGCCAGCGTCTTGTGGCCCGCCGCCTGGGACGAGATGCCGATGACATGCACGTCGTTGTCGATGGCGTCCTGCGCGGCCTCTTCCGGGGTCTGGAACAGGGGGCCGACATCGACGTCGAAGCCGATATCGGCGAAGGCGGTGGCAATGACCTTGGCGCCGCGATCATGGCCGTCCTGCCCCATCTTGACCACCAGCATCCGGGGGCGGCGCCCTTCGGCCTCGGCGAAGGCGTCCACCTCGGCCTGGATGGCGGCGAAATCGGCGTCGCCCTCGTAGGCCGAGCCGTAGACGCCCGCCAGCGTCTTCACCTCGGCGCGGTGACGCCCGAATACCTTTTCCATGGCCATGCTGATTTCTCCCACGGTTGCGCGCGCGCGCGCGGCCTCGACGGCGGCGGCCAGAAGGTTGCCCCCCTCCCGTGCCGTGCGCTCCAACTCGGCCAGCGCGGCGGCGCAGACTTCGGCATCGCGGCTGGCGCGGATCGCGTCCAGCCTGGCGATCTGCGCGGCGCGGACGCCGACATTGTCGATGTCGCGGATATCCAGCGGATCCTCGACCGCCTTGCGATACTTGTTGACGCCGACGATGACCTCCTCGCCGCGGTCGATCATGGCCTGGCGGCGGGCGGCGCTTTCCTCGATCCTGAGCTTGGGCAGCCCCGAGGCGACGGCCTTGGTCATCCCCCCCATCTCGGCCACTTCGTCCATCAGGGCGGTGGCCTTGTCGATCAACTCGGCGGTCAGCGCCTCCACGTAGTAGGAGCCCGCCAGCGGATCGACGACCTTGGTGACGCCGGTTTCCTCCTGCAGGATCAGTTGCGTGTTGCGCGCGATGCGGGACGAGAAATCCGTGGGCAGCGCGATGGCTTCGTCGAAACTGTTGGTGTGCAGCGACTGGGTGCCGCCCAGGACCGCGCTCATCGCCTCATAGGCGGTGCGCACCACGTTGTTGTAGGGATCCTGTTCCTGCAAGCTGACCCCGCTTGTCTGGCAATGGGTGCGCAGCATCTTGGAGCGCTCGTCGCGCGCCCCCTCCTCGGTCATCACCCGGTGCCAGAGGAACCGCGCGGCGCGCAGCTTGGCGATTTCCATGAAGAAGTTCATGCCGATGGCGAAGAAAAACGACAACCGCCCGGCGAAGCGGTCGATATCCATCCCCGAGGCGACGGCGGCGCGGACATATTCGCGCCCGTCCGCGATGGTGTAGGCCAGTTCCTGCACCAGGTTCGCCCCCGCCTCCTGCATATGGTAGCCGGAGATCGAGATGGAGTTGAATTTCGGCATGTTGTCAGAGGTATAGGCGATGATGTCCGAGATGATCCGCATCGAGGGTTCGGGCGGATAGATATAGGTGTTGCGGACCATGAATTCCTTCAGGATGTCGTTCTGGATGGTGCCCGACAGCAGCGCGCGGTCATGGCCCTGTTCCTCACCCGCGACGATGAAGGAGGCCAGCACCGGGATCACCGCGCCGTTCATCGTCATCGACACCGAAACCTGATCGAGCGGGATGCCATCGAACAGGATCTTCATGTCTTCCACCGAGTCGATGGCCACGCCCGCCTTGCCGACATCGCCTTCCACCCGCGCGTGGTCGCTGTCATAGCCGCGATGGGTGGCGAGATCGAAGGCCACGGACACGCCCTGCTGCCCGGCGGCCAGCGCGCGGCGGTAGAAGGCATTCGAGTCCTCGGCCGTGGAGAAGCCCGCATATTGCCGGATCGTCCACGGGCGGCCGGCATACATCGTGGCCTTCACGCCGCGCGTGAACGGGGCCGCGCCGGGCAGCGTGCCCATGTGGCCGAGCGTGTCGGTATCGGCGGCGGTGTAGAGCGGCTTGACGTCGATGCCTTCCAGCGTCGCCCATGTCAGGCTGTCCGGGTCGCGCCCGCGCAGTTCCGTCCGCGCCAGTTCACGCCAGGTTTCGGTGGTCTGGGTCATTGGTCGTTCCTCTTCCATCAACTGTCCGCTCTGCATCCTCGTTCAAGGTCTGGGCCGCAGGAGCATCGATAAAGTCCGCGAAGCCGCCGGCGCCATTGGCAAACCAGGCCAGGTCTTCGTCGTATTGGGCGTTCAACGCCGCCACCTCGTGATCCGCGAAGGGCATGAATTTCCCTTCGGGCCAGTGGAAGTGCAGCGGGTCGATCCCGCAGGTCCGCATCAGGTCGCGCAACTCGGCCGCCGGAGGGCTGGCATTCCTGCGCATGGCGCGCGACGGTGGCGTGGCGATGCCGCAGAGCTCTTCCAGCACAAGGTGCGGCTTGTCGCCCAATGCCTCGTAGGTCCAGACCAGCAGGGTCGCGTCGGGCAGGACGCGGGCGATTTCTTCCACGACATGACGCCAGCGGCGCGGTTGCGTGACAAGGTGTTCGCGCAGGTCGGTGCGCGGCAGGGGCCCGCCGCGCGACAGGCGGAACGCCATGGCCGAGGTCCACCAGTCCACGTAGGAGCGCACGCACAGGCCCACGGTCAGGCGGTGCCGGGAAAAGCCGCCCGCACAGGCGGACACCCGGCGCCCGGCATCGTGGTAGAGCACCGTATCCTCCAGCGTGGCGCGCAGCGAGCCGATCATGTTCTCGTCGCTGATGATCAGGTGGCTGGCCCCGGTCTGGCGCACGGCTTCGGCGCGCATGGCGCAACGGCCGTTGAAGCGGCGTTGCTGCCACGACATGATCCGGTCGACCCCGCCGATGGCGCCGCGAAACAGCCCGCCACGCGCGACCTTCGGCCCCCAGTAGACGACACCGCCCGCGCCCAGTTCCGTGCGATGTTCGGCCATGTGGCTTTGCAGCGTCGTCGTGGCGGTGCGATGGGAACCGACATGAAGGATGACATCCATGGGCCGGGCCTTTCTTTCGACAGCGGGATCGTGCCGCAGATCAATGGCCCGTGCAGGTGAAGATACGGTCAATACCGCACCCGAGGTCTTCGCTTTATGCCGCCCACCGCCTATATATGTCCCAACCGGAGGACACATGCGACCCGACCATCTGATTATTCTGGCCCTTCTGGCCCTGACCCTGCAACTGGCCCCGCACCCGGCGACTGCGCAAGACGCGAGTGCTGCAACGATTGTCATGGCAACCGATACCGCGCCCGACACCGAAACCGAGGCCGAAACCGGCACCGAGGCCGAAACCGGCACCGAGGCCGGCACCGAAACCGGCACCGAGCCCGAGATGCTCGATCCGCTGGCCCCGCGCGACGCCATCGACCTGACGCTGGACGAGTTCCGGTGGATCGCGCGTCCCATTGTCGTGTTCGCCGACACGCCCTCCGATCCGCGCTTCATCGAACAGATGGAATTGCTGACCCAACGCCCGGAGGTCCTGCTGGAACGCGACGTCGTGATCCTGTTCGATACCGATCCCGACGCCCGATCCGCCGTCCGCACCGCCCTGCGCCCGCGCGGCTTCGCATTGGTGGTGGTTGCCAAGGACGGCTCCGTCGGCCTGCGCCGCCCCGGCCCCCGCGACGTGCGCGAGATCATCCGCGCCATCGACAATTTCCAGTTGCGGCAGGAGGAATTGCGGTAAGGCAATTGATCACCGCAATTGCAAGGCTGCCCCGGCTGACCTATATGTAAGCCAAGGCCTTTGCACCGTGAGGATATGTCAAATGTCCAAGACACCACGAACCAATATCCCTACAACGGGCCGGACGGGCCCGCGCCCGGGCGGCTACTGAAGCCCGGCAATGCGCCGTCGCGCAGGCCGTGGTAGCGCCTCAGCGCCGCCTCGGGGCCGTTTTTCGCATAGACTTCAATGATATCGAGCGAGGCGATCGCGAAATCCAGCGCGGCCTTGCGAACCTCGATCAGGTCCGAATAGATCGCCTTGCGCTGCGCCACGCTTGCCCGGTCGCGGAAGGTCTCGCCGCGCATGTCGTCGATCAGCGCCCGGATCGCATCGGTCTGGCGGTAGAAGCTGACGATCGGGTCGATGGTGGACCGGGGCAGGATGTGGATTTCCTTGCGCACCTCGGAAAACAGGCCGGAATTCGGCTCGTGCAGGATGAGGGGAATGTAACCCTCCTCGATGCGGGGCAGCATCGCGTCGCGCTCGGCCTCCAGGGCTGCATGGCTGACCAGGTTGGCCGCCTGCGCCGCGATATCGGCATAAAGCGCGCGATGGATGTCGCGGATGCGCTCGGCCCGGGCGCGCGCTTCGGCCTGGCGCGCCACGGCGGCGTTGAACACCAGACCCAATAGCGCCGACGCGGCCACCAGCAGCGCCGAGATCAGCGTCACGGACCGCCCGTCATCGCTGCGCGCCAGAAGCCAGGCCGCCCCCACCGCAAGGATCATCAGCGCCATCACCGGCAATTCGAAGCCGGTCGCGTCGCGTCGCCCCGACTGCATCGCCAGATGCAGCAGGAAGGCGGCCAGAACCAGCCCGATCCACGCCATGAGGAAACTGTCGCCCAAGGCCCTATTCGAACTCCATGATGATATCGTCCACGGCAAGGCTGTCGCCCGCACCTGCGTTGATCTTCGCGATGGTCCCGCTGCGTTCGGCGCGCAGGATGTTTTCCATCTTCATCGCCTCCACGGTGCACAATGCCTGCCCTTCCTGCACAAGCTGGCCTTGCTCCACATCCACCTTCACCACGAGGCCGGGCATCGGGCAGAGCAGCAGCTTCGAGGTATCGGGCGGCAGCTTCTCGGGCATCAGCTTGGCCAGTTCCGCCTGCCGGGGCGTGCGGACATGCACCTTCAGATCGGCCCCGCGTGTGCGCAGGCGGAAGCCGCCCGGCAGTTTGCCGACCTTCAGCACCAGCGCCCTTTCGCCCACCTCGAGCCGCGCCAACTGGTCGCCCGGCGTCCAGTCCGACGTGACCCGCAGGCTTTCGCCCGCGATCTGCACGGTGGACCCAGCAGGGTCGGCCTCGATCACCGTCTCGAAGCTCTGTCCCTGCACCGACACCACCCAATCCGCGCCGACGCGGCGTTCGTGGTTGTCCATCCGCCCCGACACGCGGGTGCGCCGGATCTCGGCCACGCGGTGCATCGCCGCCGCCGCCGCCGCCAGCCGGATCAGGTCCGCCTGCGGCAGGGACACGCCGTCGAAGCCATCGGGGAATTCCTCGGCGATGAAGGCGGTGGTCATCTCGCCCGCGATGAACTTGGGGTGGTCCATGACCGCCGACAGGAACGGCAGGTTGTGGCCGATCCCCTCCACCTCGAACCCGTCCAGCGCGTCGCGCATCGCCTCCAGCGCGCTAGCGCGATCCGGCCCCCAGGTGCAGAGCTTGGCGATCATGGGGTCGTAATACATGGAGATCTCGCCCCCCTCGTAGACGCCGGTATCGTTGCGCACCGCCGTGTCGCCGGGGGCGGCGTCGCCCTGCCATTTGCCACTGTGATGCAGCGGACCGGCGGCGACCTCGGCGGGCGGGCGGTAGCGGGTCAGCCGCCCGATGGACGGCAGGAAGTTGCGATACGGATCCTCGGCGTAAAGGCGCGATTCCATCGCCCAGCCGGTCAGTTTCACATCGTCCTGGGTCAACTCCAGCCTGTGGCCAGCCGCGACGCGGATCATCTGCTCCACCAGATCGACGCCGGTGACAAGCTCCGTGACGGGGTGTTCCACCTGCAGGCGGGTGTTCATTTCGAGGAAATAGAAGTTGCGGTCGCCATCGACGATGAATTCCACGGTGCCCGCGCTCGCGTAGCCCACCGCCTGCGCCAGCGCCACGGCCTGTTCGCCCATCGCGCGGCGCGTGGCCGCGTCCAGAAACGGCGACGGCGCTTCCTCGATCACCTTCTGGTTGCGGCGCTGGATGGAGCATTCCCGCTCGCCCAGGTAGATCGCGTTGCCATGGGTGTCGGCCAGCACCTGGATTTCGATATGGCGCGGCTGGGTCACGAATTTCTCGATGAACATGCGGTCATCGCCGAACGAACTGGCCGCCTCGTTCTTCGAGGCCTGGAAGCCCTCGGCCACCTCCGATTCGGTCCACGCGATGCGCATGCCCTTGCCGCCACCGCCCGCAGAGGCCTTCATCATCACCGGGTAGCCGATTTCGCCCGAAATCCGCACCGCCTCGGCCGCGTCCGCGATCAGGCCCATGTGGCCCGGCACCGTGGACACGCCCGCCGCCGCCGCAAGCTTCTTGGAGGTGATCTTGTCCCCCATCTGTTCGATCGCGCCCGCGGGCGGGCCGACAAAGGTGACGCCCGCGGCTTCCAGTGCCTGGGCGAATTTCATGTTCTCGCTGAGGAAGCCGTAGCCGGGATGCACCGCGTCGGCGCCCGATTGCCGGATCGCCTCCATGATCTTGTCGATCACGATATAGCTTTCGGACGCGGGCGGCGGGCCGATATGGATCGCCTCGTCCGCCAACGTCACATGCAGCGCATTGCGGTCGGCGTCGGAATAGACGGCGACGGTGGGGATCCCCATCCGCCGCGCCGTCTTGATGACGCGGCAGGCAATTTCGCCACGATTGGCAATCAGCAGTTTCTTGAACATGTCCCAAGTCCTTCCCGGCGGGCCTGCGGAGCCCGCGCAACGCAAGAAACCACCCCGGCGCCGGGACCGGGATGGCTTGAAATTCGGTGATGGAAACGGGCTTGGCCCGCGCCGATTGGTTCAGCAGAGGTTGACGTCGTCGCACAGCGCGCCCGCCGCGGCCCCCACGACGATGCCCGTGGCAACGCTGCCCCCCAGCACGGCCGCCCCGGCGCCAACGGCCAGCGCGCCGACGCCCGCGCGTTCCAGATCGGATGCGACGCATCCGGACACGGCCATGACCGCCGCAAGACCTGCGGTGAGAATGAGTTTGGTGCGCATTTTCCTGCGTCTCCTGTCGATTTGCCTCGTGTTTCGCACCCTACACCCGATGCGGCCTGTGGAGAAGCACGGGTTTCCGCCGGGGTCGGATCGGCAAAAAAAGGCGGCCGGACCGAAGCTTCGGCCGACCGCCTCGTAGGGGAAGGGTAACACGTCTTGTAGATGTCGGCCGGGTGACAACGACTGGGGACAACGGCCGACGGTCCTACATTGGCAGGATTCGCGGGCCGCGAAAGGGGGCGAAGGGGGGCGCCGCGACGGTGCGCGCGGAATCGCTCAAAAGAGGTGAGGCCAAGCAGGATCATGCCGATCCGTCCTCCCAGAAGCCCGATCCGTCGAAGGCGTCGGGGAAGGCGGCGCGGGCGCGATCCTCGTCGATGCGCAGCAAGGCCTCGTAGCTTTCGGGGTCGAACGGATCCTCGGCGGGCACGACTTCGCGCTTGAACAGCCAACTGAGGCGTCCCGCGTCCAGATTGCCGCGCTGGAACGGTTCGGTCCCGAAATAGAGCCAGAGCGCCTCCATGAAGGCGGCATCGGCGCGGCGATCGGCGGGCCTGCGATCGCCGAACCGTTCGCGCGCGACAAGCTTCGTGGCGCCGCCCGGATTGCCGCGACGGATGGTGAACTGGAAATCGCTGGACGGAAGCCGCCCCGGAAAGCCGCGATGTTTCAGCATGGGACTTGCCCCCTTGCATTTGGACAGGATGTTGATTTCACATGGAAAAACCGGACAGGACCATGGTCCCGTCCGGTTAGGGGAGATGTCCTGCACAGGCATACTGGGGGATAATGCCTGAGGACCTGCCATTTCAGCGAAAGCGGAGTCTGCCGGTCCACGATCGCCGTTTTCTTCTTGGTCTTGCCTCGCGGTGTGACCGGGCCAAACGGGTATTCGCCAATCGACCCGGCCACGATCCGAGGTACAGCTGCGCATGTGCAGCCAACGCGGACGTTACAGGACGCCGGACGTTCTCCACAGACTTCTGCACAGACTTCTGCACAAGTATTATGGTGATGTGACGCGATTGCATCACCTTTCGAGGAGGATGAAGAACGCCGCACAACAATATGGAAAGGCATTACAAAAGCTCCCAATAGCAGGCGCCATCGCGTTCGGAATAGGCCTCGATGGATTGGGTTATCCCCTGCGTCGGTTCGCCCCGCACGAACGGCTGTGCCATGATCTGCACGACGATGCGCGCCGGACGCGGCGTGGAGTCGAGGGCCGGCAGGCCCCAGCGCGCGCAGGCCCAGTCGTGGTCGGCATGGTCGGGACTGCCGTCGGCGCGCAGATCGGGATCGACCAGCCGGACCACCGCCCAGGCCTCGCCCGAGGGCTGCATCTCGGTCAGGATCTCGCACAGCGCGAGCATGCGGCCCGAGGGCGCCTGCCCGGTTTCGGTGCGCACGCAAGCGGACGGGGACGGGGACGGGGACGGGGACGGGGACGGGGCGGTCGCGGACCATCGCGGGTAGATCAATGCCATACCAATGACCGCCGCGATGGTTAACGCTGGAAACACCATGATGCGGTTGAGCTGCCCCCGGGTCATGGCGCGCGCCCCCGGGACGGGCGGGCTTGCACGATCCAGCGGCGGCGCAGGACCGGGTCGGCCAGAAGCGCCGCGAGGTCCGCGCGCATGCGCGCGGTCACACGGCCGTCCAGCGCGCCGCCCGCGACGACGTCGAGGCCGGTCGGGGTCCGGGTGACGCGCACGGCCGGACGAAAGCCGCGCGTGTTCTGAAGGCAGCGCCACATGTCCTGCCGGATCTGGTGCGCGATCCGGCCGCGTCGCAGGCCGGGATCGTCGAACCGCGTCTCCACGGCCAGATCGAAGCGCACGGGACAGGCCCGCGACACCGTCAGCGTCGCGCCATCGCGCAGGCTGTGCCATCCGCCCCGCGCCATCACAGGGGAATGTTGTCGTGCTTTTTCCACGGCAGCCGTTTCTGCTTGCGCCGCAACGACGCGAAGGCGCGGCAGACGCGCGCCCGGGTCGCGCGGGGCCGGATCACCTCGTCGATGAAACCACGCTCGGCGGCGACGAAGGGGTTGGCGAAGCGGGTCTCGTATTCGCCCGTATGGGCGGCGATCTTCGCGGCATCGCCCAGATCGGCGCGGTGGATGATCTCGACCGCGCCGCGCGCGCCCATCACGGCGATCTCGGCGGTGGGCCAGGCGTAGTTCACATCCGATTGCAGGTGCTTGGAGGCCATCACGTCATAGGCCCCGCCATAGGCCTTGCGGGTGATCAGCGTGACCATCGGCACCGTCGCCTCGCCATAGGCGAACAGCAGCTTCGCGCCGTGCTTGATGACGCCGCCGAATTCCTGACCGGTGCCGGGCAGGAAGCCGGGGACATCGACCAGCGTCAGGATCGGGATTTCGAACGCATCGCAGAAGCGCACGAAGCGCGCCGCCTTGCGCGAACTGTCGATGTCGAGCACGCCGGCCAGCACCATGGGCTGGTTCGCCACCACGCCGACGGTCTGGCCTTCCAGCCGGATGAACCCGGTGATGATATTGCGCGCGAAGGCTTCCTGGATCTCGTAGAAATCGCCTTCATCGGCGAGTTTCACGATCAACTCCTTCATGTCGTAGGGCTGGTTCGGATTGTCGGGCACCAGCGTGTCGAGGCTGGGTTCGATCCGGTCGGGACTGTCGAAGAAGGGCCGCACGGGGGGCTTTTCGCGGTTGGACAGCGGCAGGAAGTCGATCAGGCGGCGCACCTCTGCAAGCGCTTCCACGTCATTTTCGAACGCGCCGTCCGCGACGGAGGATTTGCGGGTATGGGTGCCGGCCCCGCCCAGTTCCTCGGCGGTAACCACCTCGTTGGTGACGGTCTTCACCACGTCGGGACCGGTGACGAACATGTAGGAGCTGTCCTTCACCATGAAGATGAAGTCGGTCATGGCGGGCGAATAGACGGCCCCCCCCGCGCAGGGCCCCATGATGAGGCTGATCTGCGGGATCACGCCCGAGGCTTCGATATTGCGCTGGAACACCTCGCCATAGGCGGCAAGGCTGTCCACCCCTTCCTGGATGCGCGCGCCGCCCGAATCGTTGATGCCGATCACGGGCGCGCCGTTCTGCATCGCCATGTCCATGATCTTGCAGATCTTGCGCCCGTGGGTTTCCGAGACGGAGCCGCCCAGCACGGTGAAATCCTGGCTGAAGACATAGACCTGGCGGCCGTTCACGGTGCCCCAGCCGGTCACCACGCCGTCGCCGGGCGGGCGGTTGGCGGCCATGCCGAATTCGGTCGCGCGATGGGCGACGAACATGTCGTATTCCTCGAAGCTGCCCTCGTCGAGCAGCAGGTCGATGCGTTCGCGCGCCGTCAGCTTGCCCTTGGCGTGCTGCGCCGCGATGCGGGCCTCGCCGCCGCCAAGGCGCGCCTCGGCGCGGCGGCCCTCAAGCTGAGCCAGAATGTCCTTCATCGCGCCCTCCCCCCGGTCCGTTTGGCGCAAATTAGGGTGTTGTCGGGCGGCTGGCCAGCGGCTTCTGGAATATTTGCAAATCTGTTTGCAACTCGATTCAACGCTTGGCAAAGTTGCAAATTCCCGGTCGGTCCCGTCGCACCGGACAAGGTTGCGCCGACCCTGCCCCCCCTGTCGACCCTGCAACACTGCCGACCCCGCCCCCCGTCGGCGCGCCCCCCTGCCGACCCCGCCCATCCGGACCGCGCCCATCCGGACCGCGCCCGGGCACGCCTTCGTGTTCGAGCCATGGGCCTGACCGCGCGGGGCCACTGGACGCCACTGCCGCCCGGGATTAGGACATCCCCCCATGAGCGCTTTTCCCGACGTCCGGTTCCTAGACCGGTCCAGCCCGCCGCACATCTTCACGCTGATCGCCATGACGGGTCTTGGCGCGCTGGCGATGAACATCTTCCTGCCGTCGCTGCCCGCGATGACGACCTATTTCGCGACCGACTACACGCTGATGCAGCTTTCCGTGAGCCTCTATCTCGGGGTGAACGCGGTGCTTCAGGTCCTGATCGGCCCGATTTCGGACCGGTTCGGGCGCAGGCCGGTGCTGCTGGGTTCGGTCACGATCTTCCTGCTGGCGACGCTGGGCTGCCTGATGGCCACCACGATCGAGGTGTTCTTGCTGTTTCGCATGACACAGGCGGTGGTGGTGGCGGGGCTGGTGCTGGGCCGCGCGGTGGTGCGCGACATGCATGACGCCACCGAGGCCGCGTCCAAGATCGGCTATGTCACCATGGGCATGGCGGTGGTGCCGATGGTCGGCCCGCTGATCGGCGGCATCCTGGATGAAACCTTCGGCTGGCAGGCGAATTTCTGGCTGCTGCTGGCGCTTGGCCTGCTGATCCTGTGGCTGGTCTGGACCGATCTGGGCGAAACGGCGCGCGTGCAGTCGGCCAGCCTGATGGAACAGTTCCGCCAATATCCCGACCTGCTGGCCTCGCGGCGGTTCTGGGGCTACGCCCTGACGGCGAGCTTCGCCTCGGGGGCGTTCTTCTCGTATCTCGGCGGCGCGCCCTATGTCGGCTCGGAGGTGTTCGGGATGTCTGCCTCCGAGGTAGGCTTGTATTTCGGCGCGCCCGCGCTGGGATATTTCTTCGGCAACGGGGTTTCGGGGCGGTATTCCACCCGCTTCGGCATCAACCCCATGATCCTGTGGGGGGCGGTCGCGACGATGGTCGGGCTCAGCCTGTCGCTGGTCTTCTTCCTGGCCGGACTGGCGACGCCGCTGGTCTTCTTCGGCTTCATGAGCTTCGTGGGCTTCGGCAACGGCATGGTGCTGCCCAACGCGACCTCGGGGATGTTGTCGGTGCGCCCGCATCTGGCGGGCACGGCATCGGGGCTGGGCGGCGCGATCATGCTGGGCGGCGGCGCGGCGCTGTCGGCCGTCGCGGGCGCGCTGCTGGCATGGGGCGACAACGGGGCCTATCCGCTGATCTACCTGATGCTGGTGACCTCGGTGGCGAGCGTGGTGTCGATCCTCTACACCATACGGCGCCAGCGGCAGCTGACCGGCTGAGGCGGACCTTGCGCGGCGCGTTGCAAAGCCGCTAACCTTCCGTTGCAAATGTCGGAGGGGCCATGGCCACCCAGAAACTCTATGTCGGTGCGAAGCTGCGCGCGCTGCGCACCCGCCTTGGGCTGACGCAGAAGGATTTCGCCGCCAAGCTCGGCATCTCGCTGCCCTATCTCAACCAGATGGAGAACAACAACCGGCCGCTTTCCACCGCCGTCCTGATGGGGCTGGCGCAGGATTTCGGGGTGGACGTGACGGAATTGTCGGCCTCGGACACCGACCGGCTGGTATCGGACATGCGCGAGGCGCTGGCCGATCCGATCTTCGCGGAAACCGCCCCCGCGCTGGCCGATCTGCGGCTGGCCGCCTCCAACGCGCCGACGCTGGCGCGCGCGTTCCTGGAACTGCACCGCGCCTATCGCCAGACCCATGAACGCCTCGCCTCGCTGGACGAGGCATTGGGACATCAAAGCCCGGCCACCGCCAGCCCGTGGGAAGAGGTGCGCGATTTCTTCCACTACACCGACAATTACATCGACGCCGTGGACCGCGCCGCCGAACGCTTCGCCGGGCGCGCCCCCAAGAGCCTCGCGTCCGGCGATCTGGCGGCCCACACGGCGGCCGTGCTGGCCGATATGGGGATCACCCTGCGCCATGCCGCCGGGGACGGCGTCCGCAGCTATGATCCGGCCAAGAAGGTGCTGACCCTGTCACCGCGGGCGGCCCCCGAAACGCAGCGGTTCCAGTTGCTGCACCAATACGCGCTGCTGGGGCAGGAAAAGCTGATCGAGGCGACGCTGGATCTGGCCCGGTTCCAATCCGACACCGCGCGGGAAATCGCGCGGATCGGGATGGCGAACTACTTCGCGGGCGCGGTGCTGATGCCCTACACGCGCTTCGCCGGGGCCGCGCAGGACACCCGCCACGATCTGGAGCGGATGGCGATCGCCTTCGGCGCGTCGATCGAGCAGATCGCGCATCGGCTGTCCACGTTGCAGCGGCCCGGTGCCAAGGGGGTGCCGTTCTTTTTCGCCCGCGTCGATCAGGCGGGCACCGTGACCAAGCGCCATTCCGCCACGCGGTTGCAATTCGCGCGCTTCGGCGGGGCCTGTCCGTTGTGGAACGTGCACCAGGCCTTCGAGACGCCGGGCCGCTTCCTGAGGCAACTGGCGGAAACCCCGGACGGGGCGCGCTACATCATCCTGGCCCGCGACGTGTCGAAATCGGGGGGCGCCTGGGGGCGGCCGACGCGGCGCTTCGCGATCTCCTTGGGCTGCGAGGTGAAACACGCGGGCGCGCTGGTCTATGCCGATGGGCTCGATCTGGACCACGACGCGGCGTTTCAGCCCATCGGCATTTCGTGCCGGATCTGCGAGCGGCCCAATTGCCACCAGCGCGCGGTGCCGCCCCTGGAACGCCGCCTGAAAGTGGACCCCAACCGGCGCGGGACCTTGCCCTACGAGGTGGAGCGTTGACGGCAAGGGGCGCCGCCCGCTACGTCTGAGGCCGGACACCCGGGAGGAGACCCCATGGAACTGCAATCCAGCCGCCACATCGCCGCAGACCGCATGGCTGTCTGGTCCGCGCTGAACGACGCCGACATCTTGCGCGCCTGCATCCCCGGCTGCGAGGAATTGACCGGCTCGCCCGAAGACGGGTTCGAGGCCACGGTGAAACAGAAGGTCGGCCCGGTGAAGGCCACCTTCAAGGGCGCGGTCACCCTGTCGGACGTGGTGCCGGGCGAAAGCTACACCATCTCGGGCGAGGGCAAGGGCGGCGTCGCGGGCTTCGCCAAGGGGGCCGCGCAGGTGCGCCTGGCCGATCACCCCGAGGGCGGCACCGAGCTGTTCTACGACGTGCAGGCCAAGGTCGGCGGCAAGATCGCGCAATTGGGCTCGCGCCTTGTGGACAGTTTCGCCACCAAGATGGCGGACCAGTTCTTCGAGCGGTTCCAGACCCATCTGGAGGGCGGGGCCGAGGCGGAGACGGCCTGAGCGCGCGACCCTGCCGCTGCCCCGGCCGCTGCCCCGGCCGCTGCCCCTGCCGCTGCCCCGGTCCCTGCCCCGGCCGCTGCCCCGGTCCCTGCCCTCTGCCCCTGCCCTCTGCCCCGGCCCCCCGCTGCCGGCGGCGGCCCCCGGCCTCTATTCCGCGGCGGTATCGAGCCAGCGGCTCCACGCGCCGATGACGGCTTCGGGCGTCAGGACCGGGACCGAGGGCAACTGGCCGAAATCCTCGGGCTCCGACGCGGCCAGCAGGCCCGGAAAGGCCAGCACGGGCAGCCCCGCCGATTGCGCCGCATGGGCGGTGGCGGGCGTGTCGGCCACCACCACCACCCGCGCGCGCCCCACGTTCAAGGCCCGCAGCGCGGCCTCCATCGCCTGCGGATGGGGGGCAAGATGGGTCACGTCCTCGCGCATCACGGCGACGTCGAAGGCGATGCCCGCGCGCGGCCGCGCGGTGGCCTGCAACAGCGCCCGGACCGGCGCGGCCCCGGCGCGGCTGACGAAGCCAAGGCCCAGCCCCGCCCGCGCCGCCCAGTTCAGCACCCGCCCCACGCCCGGCCGCAGCGGCACGTCATCGCCCAGCATCGACGCGAAGAGATTCTGGTGGGTGGCGTCCAGCACCTCGGCCGGGACCGGCGGCATGTCGCCCGCATGGGCGGCGTATTGCGTCACCAGTTGCCGGTCGCCGCCCGCGCGCATCAGTTCGGCATAGACATCCCACGACCAGTCCCACCCGACCCCATGGGCGCGGAAGGCCGCGTTCCAGGCCTTCCGATCCACCTCCGCACATTCGCTGAGGGTTCCGATACCGCCGAAGATCAACCCTTCAAGGGTCATGCTGCCGCCTCCTGTTTCGTTTCGACTGCAATGGACTGCGCCGGTTGAAACAATGTGAAGCGGCGCCATTACGGCAGTGCGGCATGGACCATTGGCGATCCGGTGGGCGAAAGCGGGCGGGTCTGCCCAAATCACGGGCGCGGGGATAACGCGCGGGCGCGCCGCGCCAGCACCGTCTCGCGCCAGGTGATGAAACTGATCGCCGCGATGATCATCCCGCCGCCGAGGATGACGAAGATGTCCAGGGGCTCGCCGAAGACCAGCACCCCCAGCGCCGTGGCCCAGATCAGTTGCACGAAGCTGACGGGTTGCGTCACCGCCAGCGGCGCGGCGCGGAAGGCCAGCGTCATGGCGTAGTGCCCGCCGGTGGCGAAGAAGGCGCACAGCGTCAGCCAGCCCAGGTCGCCCCGGCCGACCGGCACCCAGACCGCCCATGCCACCGGGGCCAGCACCACCGGCACCACCAGCGACAGGCAAACCACCACCACCTGTGGGTCCAGTGTGCGCGAGGCCACCTTGGCCATGAAATAGCTGGCCGCCATCGCCACCGCCGTGCCCAGCATCACCAGATGGCCGATGTCGATCTCGCGGAAACCGGGCCGGATGATGACCAGCGTGCCGATGAACGCCACCACCACCGCCCCGATGCGCCACGGGCCCAACCGCTCGCCCAGGAAAATCACCGCCAGCAAGATGACATAGACCGGGTTGAGGTAGTTCAGCGCGGTCACGTCCGCGATGGGAATGCGCGTCATCGCGAAGAACCACAGCGACACCGCCAGCGCATGGGTCACGCCGCGCGTCAGCAGCAGCGCGCCGGTCGCGCGGTCGATGGCGGCGCGCCGCACGGCCGGCAGCATCGGCAGCACGAAGACGATGCCCAGCGCATAGCGCAGGAAGCCCGCCTGCACCGCCGGAACCGCATCGCCCACCATCTTCACACTCGCCGTCACCGCGACGAAGCACAGCCCCGTGACCAGCATCCAGAAGATGCCGAGGCCGGGTTGCGACGCGGCCGGATCGAGGGCCGGACCGGGGGCCGGATCGAGGGCCGGATCGAGGGCCGGATCAGGCGGCGGGACGGGCGGCGGGACGGGGGTGCCAAGGGGTTCCATTCGGGCCGCACAAGATCACCGACGGCGGGCGGCGGCAAGCGGCACTCAGGCGAACAGCGCCAGTTTCAGGGCCAGCCCCAGCATGGTGACGCCCACGATCCCGTCCAGCCACGCCCAGGCGCGCGGGCGCGCGAACAGCGGCGCAAGGGCCCGCGCCCCGAAGCCGAGCAGCGCGAAGAACAGGCAGGACGCCGCCAGCGCGCCCGCCCCGAAGGCCCAGCGCCCCGCGCCATAGGTGGCCGCGACGGCCCCGATCAGGCCCACCGTATCGAGATAGACATGCGGGTTCGCCCAGGTCAGCACCAGCGCCGTCAGCACCGCGGCGCGCAGGCTCTGCTCCGGCGCGCCCTCGGCCTCCAGCGCCTCGGTCGCGGTGAAGGCGGCCCGCAACGAGCGCAGGCCATAAACCACGAGGAAGGCCGCCCCGCCCCAGCGCATCACGTCCAGCGCCCAGGGCGCGCGCGCCGCGATCACCCCGAATCCCGCCACGCCCGAGAAGATCAAGACCGCCTCGGACGCGCAGCACACAACGACCACGGCGGCCACATGGGCGCGCCGCAGGCCCTGCCGCAACACGAAGGCGTTCTGCGCCCCGATGGCCAGGATCAGCGAGGCGGAGAGGGCGAAGCCGGCAAGCAGGGCTGTGGTCATGGGCGCAGGGGCAAATGGGTTGGCATGGCCCTCAATCCCCGATTAACGTAACCGTGCCAAGCAAGAAACGCCGGGCGCACCAGGCGTCACGACACCAGGGACAGGCCGATGAACCACCTCTATTACGGCGACAACCTCGCCGTCCTGCGCGACAGCATCGCGGATGCCTCCGTCGACCTGATCTACCTCGACCCGCCGTTCAACTCCAACGCCTCCTACAACGTGCTGTTCAAGGGGCCGACATCAACATATGGTTGTCCATCCATGGCACGAGTGAATATGTAAGCCCCCATGAGCCCCAGGCTGCACCACACTTCCATAGAATTCTGCGCTGGCGCAGGCGGTCAGGCATTGGGGCTTGAACATGCCGGGTTCCGACATCTTCTGTTGGTCGACAATGATGCCGACTGCTGCGCAACACTTCGGCTGAACCGACCAAACTGGCAGGTCGAATGCGCCGACATGAACGCGTTCGTTCCCCCCGTCCTTCCGCCCGTCGATCTGTTTGCCGCCGGTCTGCCATGCCCTCCCTTCTCCATCGCGGGAAAGCAATTGGGGGCAGAAGACGACCGAAACCTGTTTCCGGCCGCCTTCAGATTGATAGAGACATACCAGCCGCGCGCCGTGTTGATCGAGAATGTACGCGGGTTCCTGTCACCCGGTTTTCAATCCTACAGGGACGAGATTGTCGGGTGTTTCCGATCCCTTGGGTATGATGTGGATTGGCGGCTGTTCGATGCCAGTTCCTTCGGCGTTTCCCAAACCCGCGCGCGCGTCGCGATTGTCGCGATGAAGCAGTCGCTTTGGCCGCATTTCCAGTTTCCCACGCCGACCAATGAGACACCCCGGACCGTCGGTGCGCTTTTGCACGACCTGATGTCCGAGAATGGGTGGGAAGCCGCCGACACATGGGCACAAGGTGCGTGCAAGATCGCCCCGACAATTGTTGGTGGATCGAAGAAACACGGTGGCCCGGACCTTGGTCCGACGCGGGCACGGGCGGCATGGCGCGCGCTTGGCGTGAATGGCGGGTCGGTGGCCGAGACTGCGCCGCATGAAGGGTTTGAAGGACTGCCACGGCTTACGATCCGCATGGTCGCGCGGGTGCAGGGCTTCCCGGACGACTGGGCATTTCATGGCAAGAAGACAGCCGCATACCGGCAGGTCGGCAACGCGTTTCCGCCACCGGTCGCGGCACGTATCGGACGGGCGATCCGCCATGCGCTGGAAGCTGCAGACCGGATCGAAGGGTCCCTCGAGCCGGTCGCGGCCGAATGAAATCGGGCACAAGGACCGGCGCGCGAGCCAGGCTTCGGGCGCATTTTCTTGAAAACCTCGGGCGCGTGATGGACTCGGCCGAACTGCGCGACGTGGCTGGCGGTATCTCGGAATGGGCGCGCCGGATTCGCGAATTGCGCACCGAAGAAGGGTATCAAATCCTGACCCACAATGACCGGGCAAGTCTGCGACCCGGCCAGTATCTGCTGGAATCGCCAAAGCCGCTGCCCGCCTTCGAGCGGCACATCTCGAAGGAAGCGCGTGCCTTCGTATTGGATCGCAACGGATTCACCTGCCAGCAATGTGGCGCGGTCGCAGGCGAACCTCACCCCTATGATCCGACGCGAAAGACGCGGTTGCAGATCGGGCATGTCATCGACAAATCCCAAGGCGGCACCGATGATCCGGGAAATCTTCGGGCGCTGTGCTCCGTGTGCAACGAAGGGGCCGCCAACCTTACGCTGGACAGACCGTCCCTGCACAAGCTGCTGGTACAGGTCAGACGCGCGACCGCAGGCGATCAAAAGGCGCTTCTACACTGGCTCAAGGGTAAATTCGAACCGAATTGACTGCCCGCGAACAAGGCATCAAGGCGCAGGGGCGTCTCGACATCTGATGCCCTGCCCGCGCGGCGGGACGACACCTTCAAGAAGGCGGCCCGGGAAGAGGATACGCGGGCGCAGGGCAAGCTCGACATCTGACGCCGCCCCACCCCCTTCGGGAACCCTTTCCCAAACCTTAACGAATTGGGATTGGTGTTTCAGATCAGGGGGTTAAGGTGCCTTATCACCGTGATAAGCTGCGCCTAAAGCTGCGCCATCACCTCGTCCGAGATCTCGAAATTGGCGGTGACGGTCTGCACGTCGTCATCGTCTTCCAGCGCCTCGATCAGCTTCATCAGCTTCTGGGCGTCCTCCAGTCCCAGCTCCGTCGTGGTGGTGGGCCGCCAGACCAGCTTGGTCGATTCCGCGTCGCCCAGCGCTTCCTCCAGCGCGGTGGAGACGTCGTTGAGATCGCTGTCGGCGCACCAGATGACGTGGCCGCCCGGGTCTTCGTCGCCGTCGCCCTCGTTGGTCTCCACATCCTCGGCCCCCGCCTCGATGGCGGCCATCATCACCGTGTCGGCGTCGCCCGCGGTGAGCGGGTAGGTCACCTGCCCCTTGCGGTCGAACATGAACCCGACGGAGCCGGTTTCGCCCAGGTTGCCGCCATTCTTGGCGAAGGTGGACCGCACGGTGGAGGCGGTGCGGTTGCGGTTGTCGGTCATCGCCTCGACGATGACGGCCACGCCGTTGGGGCCATAGCCCTCATACCGGATCTCGTCATAGGTTTCCGCATCGCCACCGACGGCCTTCTGGATCGCGCGATCGATCACGTCCTTCGGGACCGAGACGGCTTTCGCCTCTTTCACGGCCAGGCGCAGACGGGGGTTCTTGTCGGGATCGGGGTCGCCCATCTTCGCGGCGACGGTGATTTCCTTCGACATCTTGGAGAACACCTTGGCGCGCAGCTTGTCCTGACGCCCCTTGCGGTGCTGGATGTTTGCCCATTTCGAATGGCCGGCCATGGTTGCCTCGTGCGTGATAGGTGCGACTTCGGGTCTCTATAGGCGAGGCCGCGGGACCGGGCAAGATGGGGCGGATCGGGGCGCGCGATGCCATGACACGGACGCGGCGCGACGCTAAGCTGCCGCGACCGCTTCAAGCCCCGAAAGGACCGCCGCCATGCTGCCCACCCTTGCCGCCATCGCCGATCTGGTCGCCGCCGCCGGCGTGATCGGATCGCTGCTGTTTCTCGCCATCCAGCTGCGCGAGCAGAACCGCGAGACGGGCCTGAGCAACTGGCGCGCGTTGCTGGTGACGCTGACCAATTTCAAGGCGGCCACCAATGACCCTGCGCTGGCTGACCTGGTGGTGCGGGGCAATGCGGATTTCCACGGCCTGAGCCCGGCCGAGCGGATGAGCTACGGGCTCTACCTGGAGCAGGGCATCCACATCATCGGCAATTTCCAGAAGCATTCCGGAACGGTCCCGCGCATGATGCAGGACCTGCATCTGGCCGTGCACAACCTGATGCTGGACCTTCTTGCACATCCCGGCGCGCGGGACTGGTGGGCCGACAGCAAACCCAAGGGCCGCTTCATGCCCGCGACCGTGACCACGATCGAGAAGGCGCTGGCAGAGGGCGCGCGCCCGATCGGCCCGCACCTGTGACGCGGCATCGGTCGCGTTTGATCCATGTCAAGTAAACTGGACGCCTCTTGTGTCAATCTGGATTGACACATAGGGGAGTCGCGCCATGAAGATCGTTCTTATCCACCCCAATTACCACTCTGGCGGGGCCGAGATCGCGGGGAACTGGCCGCCTGCCTGGGTCGCCTATCTGGCCGGCCACCTGCGCGATGCCGGCTACACGGATGTCACCTTCATCGACGCGATGACCACCCATATGGAGGACGGCGCGCTGGCCGAGAGGTTGCGCGAGTTGCAGCCCGACGTGGTCGGATGCACCGCGATCACCCCCTCGATCTACAAGGCGGAGGAGGTGTTGCGGATCGCGCAGGAGGTGGTGCCGGGCGCGGTGCGCGTGCTGGGCGGGGTCCATGCCACGTTCATGTACAAGCAGGTGCTGAGCGAGGCGCCCTGGATCGATGTCATCGTGCGTGGCGAGGGCGAGGAGATCTTTCTCGACCTGATCGAGTCGATCCATGCCGGGCGCTGGCCCGCCGAGCGGGGCAGCATCAAGGGCCTGGCCTTCCGCGACGACGACCGGATCGTGGCGACCCCCGCCGCGGCGACCGTCAAGGATCTCGACAGCATCAATCCCGACTGGTCGCTGCTGGACTGGACGCAATACATCTATATCCCCCTCGGCAAGCGCGTGGCGATCCCGAACCTGGCGCGCGGCTGTCCGTTCACCTGCTCGTTCTGTTCGCAATGGAAGTTCTGGCGCGACTACCGCGTGCGCAACCCGATCCGCGTCGTGGACGAGATCGAGGACCTGGTGAACAACCACGGCGTCGGCTTCTTCATCCTGGCCGACGAGGAACCCACCATCAACAAGAAGAAATTCGTCCAGTTCTGCGAGGAATTGATCCGTCGCGGTCTGCCCGACCGGGTGCAATGGGGCATCAATACGCGGGTCACGGACATCTACCGCGACAAGGATCTGTTGACGTTCTACCGCAAGGCCGGGCTGGTGCATGTCTCGCTTGGCACGGAAGCGGCGGCGCAATTGAAGCTGGACCTCTTCAACAAGGAAACCAGGGTGGAGGAGAACAAGGACGCCATCCGCCTGCTGCGCGAGGCCGATATCTTCACCGAGGCGCAGTTCATCGTGGGTCTCGACAACGAAACCCCCGAGACGCTGGAGGAGACCTTCCAGATGGCGTGGGACTGGCAGCCCGACCTCGCCAACTGGTCGATGTACACGCCCTGGCCCTTCACGCCGCTGTTCCAGGAGTTGAAGGACCAGGTGGAGGTGTTCGACTTCTCGAAATACAATTTCGTCACGCCGATCATGAAGCCCGCCGCGATGACGCGCGGCGAATTGCTGGACGGGGTGATGAAGAATTATCGCCGCTTCTACATGCGCAAGGCGCTGTTCCATTACCCGTGGCGTGGGACGGGATACCGGCGGCGCTACCTGCTCGGCTGCCTCAAGGCGTTCCTGAAGGCAGGTGTCGGGCGCACCTTCTACGACCTCGGCAAGGCGGGCTATTGGGGGCCGCAGACCAAGGGGAAGGTGGATTTCCACTTCGACGAGACGCGCACCATCGCCGAGGCGCAGATGGAGGATTGGGAAGCCTCGGCCGATCGCGCCGCGAAGGCGGCGGAGCGGCGGGAGGCCGTGAAGGCGCAGATGTTGGGTCGCGCCGAAGAGCGCGCGAACGGGAAAGCTCCTTCGGCGGACCGGAAGGCCGAGTTCAGGATGCCCAACGGCGCCGAGGTGAAAGCCTGCGGCGGCGGCGGCGCCCGGATGACCGAGGATCAGATCGCGGCGGCCGAGGCCACGGGCCACCGGACCGATGCCTGACGGGTCCGGCGTCGCGGCAGCCCGGATCGGGCCCAACGCGCTGATCCAGTTGGTCCCCATACTCGATGCCACCCATGGCGCCGCAGCCCGGCGGGCCCTGTTCGCGGCCTGCGGGACGCCGGTGCCCGACGGCAGCGCCATGATCGACGAAGGCCCCGTGGCCGCGATCCACCGGGCGATGCGCGCCCGCTTCCCCGAGACCGCCCCCGCCATCGCCCGCGCGGCCGGGCTGGCCGTGGGCGACTACATCCTGGCCAACCGCATCCCCGCGCCGGTGCAGACCGTGTTGCGCGCCCTGCCCGCACCACTCGCCGCCCGGGCGCTGACCCGCGCGATCACGGCCCATGCCTGGACCTTCTGCGGATCGGGCCATGTCACCGCACGGGCGGGTCACCCCACGGTCTGCGCGATCCACGATAACCCGATGGTGCGCGGCGAAACCGCGGACCACGGCCTCTGCCACTGGCACACGGCGGTGTTCGAGCGGTTGTTCGCGACCCTCGTGCATCCCTGCGCCAGGGCGCGCGAAACCGCCTGCTGCGCCATGGGCGCGCCCGCCTGCCGGTTCGAGATCCGATGGCGCGGGCGCACGCCGCCGCCCGCCTGACCCGACGGCGCCCGCGCGTGCCAGACCGACGGACGCCTCACCCGCAGCAGAAGAACGGGACCGACCCCAGGCTGAGCCCCCCGGCGATCAGCAACAGCGCCAACAAGAGCGTTGTCTTCAGCATGAACTCCTCCATCGATCGAACCCTGTCCGTGGGGTTCCACGGCCCGGCGCTGCCATTGCGTCGCGCCGATTTCGGCCCTACCGGCGGGGCACATGCCACGATAGGGTCGCGCCATGACGACCGACCAGATCATCCTCTTCGCCCTTTTCGGCGCCGTCTTCGGACTGCTGCTCTGGGGCCGGTTCCGCTATGATCTGGTGGCGTTTTCCGCCCTGATGGTCGGAACCGTTCTCGGCGTGGTGCCCGCGTCGGACGCCTTCGCGGGCTTCGGCCACCCGGCGACGCTGGTGGTGGCGCTGGTGCTGGTGGTCTCGGCGGGTCTCGTGCGGTCGGGCGCGGTGTTGCTGATCACCCGCACGCTGGTGGATGCCACGCGCGGCCTCGGCGCGCATATCGCGATCATGGGCGCGATCGGCGGCGTGCTGTCGGCCTTCATGAACAACGTGGCCGCGCTGGCCCTGCTGATGCCCGTCGACATCGCCACCGCCCGCAAGGCGGGCCGAAGCCCCGGCCTGTCGCTGATGCCGCTCAGCTTCGCGACGATCCTCGGTGGCATGGCCACGCTGATCGGCACACCGCCCAACATCATCATCGCCACGATCCGGCAGGACAGCCTGGGCGCCCCGTTCCGCATGTTCGACTTCGCCCCCGTGGGCGCCGCCGCCGCGGTGGCGGGCCTTGCCTACGTGGCGTTGGTCGGCTGGCGCCTGATCCCGATCCGCGACTCGGGCGTGGGCGAACAATTGTCGAAACTCGAATCCTACATCGCCGAGTTGCGCGTGCCGGAGGACAACAAGCTCGACGGCACCCGACTGCGCGAGTTGGAGGGCGCCGCCGCCAAGGCCGATGTCGCCCTGCTCGGCATCCTGCGCGACGGCAAGCGCCGGTTCGGAACCGGGCGCAACCTGACGCTCAAGTCGGGCGACGTGCTGGTGCTGGAGGCGCTGCCCGAGGCGCTGGACGAATTCCGGGTCGACCAGGGGCTCGAGGCGGCCGAAACCGAAAGCGGCACCGCCAACGCGGTGGGCGACGGGGTCAGCTTCATCGAGATGGTGGTGCAGGCCGACAGCCGGATCGCGGGCAAGACCGCCGAAAGCGTGGGCCTGGCCTGGCGCCAGAGCAGCACGCTGATGGGCATCGCGCGGCGCGGCAAGCGGATCACGAAACGCCTGCGCAAGGAGGTCGTGCAGCCCGGCGACATCCTGCTGCTGCTGGTGCCGTCGGACACGGCCGAGGACGTGGTCGCCTGGCTTGGCGGACTGGCCCTGGCCGATCGCGGCCTGACGGTGACCAACGACAGCAAGACCTGGTCGGCCATTGGCCTGTTCGCCGCAGCCGTCCTCGCCGCCTCCCTCGGGATCGTCTATCTGCCGGTCGCGCTCGGCATCGTGGCGATGGGCTACATCCTGCTGCGCATCCTGCCGATATCCGAGATCTACGACCATATCGAATGGCCGGTCGTGGTGCTCCTCGGCTCGATGATCCCGCTCGGCGCGGCGCTGGAAACCTCGGGCGGGACAGAACTGATCGCGGGTGCGCTCGTCGACCTCACCCAGGGCCTGCCGGCCTGGGCGATCCTGACTGTGCTGATGGTGGTCACGATGACGATGTCGGACGTGCTCAACAATACTGCCACAGCCATCGTCGCGGCGCCCGTGGGCATCACCATGGCCACGTCCCTCGACGTCTCCCCCGACCCGTTCCTGATGGCCGTCGCCGTCGCCGCCTCCGCCGCCTTCCTGACCCCCATCGGGCACAAGAACAACACGCTCATCCTCGGCCCTGGCGGCTATGGCTTCGGCGACTATTGGCGCATGGGCCTGCCGCTGGAGATCATCGTCATCGCGGTGTCGGTCCCGACGATCCTGCTGGTCTGGCCGCTCTGACGCGCGGATCCGGTTTCATCTTGGCAAGAAACCTCCGGGGGGAGTCCGCAGGACGGGGGGCAGCGCCCCCCCCTTCTGTTGACAAGGGGAATGCAGCAAGGCTGCGCCTCTGGATCAATCCTCGACCGGCGGCGGCGAGCGATAGGTCCAGGTGTTGCCCGCCGGTCCGTCGATCTCCACCGTGGCGAGCGGCGCAATCTGCACGCCGATGGCGCCGAAGACCTCGACCAAGGCGCCGCGCAGGCCCTGGTTGCCCGCCACCGTCACCCGGTAGGGATAGGCGCTGTCGCAGCCCTGCAGGGTGCCCGACCAGCTGGTGCCGGGGGCGGGCGCCGGGCCGGTGCAGGTCTGGCGGTTGGACATCGCCACCTCGATCCCCGTGTCGGAGACATCGACACCCAGAGGCTGCGCCGGGCCGGTGGCGCAGGCGGCAAGCCCGAGGGGCAGGCACAGCAGCAGGAGGAATGGCAGGCGCATGTTGGGTCCCTTTTCCAATGGCCGCGTCACAGCGGCCAGATCAGCGGTATCGCAATGCAGACCACAACGCCAAGCGACAGGTTCAGCGGCACGCCGACGCGCAGAAAATCGCTGAAGGAATAGCCGCCGGGGCCAAAGACCAGCATGTTGGTCTGGTAGCCGATGGGCGTGGCGAAGGCCGCCGAGGCCGCGATCATCACCGCGATCACCAGCGGGCGCGGGTCCACGCCGGTGGCCTGGGCCAGCGCGATGGCGATGGGGGCCATGATCACGGCGATGGCGTTGTTGGACACAAGCTCGGTCAGGATCGTGGTGGTGAAATAGACCGCCACCAGCAAGACCCATGTGGGGGCGCCGTCGAGCCAGGGCGCCATCGCGCCCACCAGCAGCGCGATCCCGCCGGTATGATCCAGCGCCGCGCCCACGGCGAGCATGGCGAAGATCAGCGCCAGCAGGCGGCCCTCGATGAAGGAAAACGCCTCGTCCGCGTCGATGCATCCGGTCAGCAGCACCACCGCCACGGAGATCACGGCCAGCGCCAGGAGGGGGGCGACGTTGAAACCCGCCAGCACCACGATGCCCGCCATGGCGGCGATGGCGATGGGCGATTTCCGGCGGCGGTAGGCCCGCTCGGAGGGTTGCGTCACGTCGGACAGGTCCATGTCGGCGGCCAGCCGCGCGATATCCGCCGCATCGCCTTCCAGCAGCAGCGTGTCGCCCACCCGCACCACGAGATCGTCGAGTTGCGTGCCGATGTTCTGGTTGCGGCGGTGCACCGCCAGCGGGTAGACGCCGTAGCGCCGCCGCAGGCGCAGTTGCCCCAGCGAGCGGCCCACCATCTTGCAGCCCGGCGAGATCAGCACCTCCACCGTCGAGGTCGCGACCTGGCTCAGCGTGTCGAGGGTGCGCAATTCCTTGGATTGCTGCAGCCCCAGAACCTCGGCCATGTCGGTGCGCAACACGACGCGGTCGCCTTCCTCCAGCACCACGCTGGCCATGTCGCGGCGCAGCGAGGCATCGCCGCGCAGCACGTCGATCAGGCGCACGCCGTCGCGCTTGAAGATATCGACCTCCTGCGCTGTCTGTCCGACCAGGCCGGAGCCGCCGGGGATGGCCACCTCGGTGAAGAATTTCTGCCGGGCGCGGCCGCCGCCCAGCAGCGCCGCCATGGAGGTCCGCTCGGGCAGCAGGTGGCGTCCGATCAGCGTCAGGTAGATCATGCCCCAGGCCACCACGACCAGACCGATGGGCGTGATCTCGAAGATCGAGAACGGCGCAAGGCCCTGAGCGCGCGCCACGCCGTCCACCAGCAGGTTGGTGGAGGTGCCGATCAGCGTCAGCGTGCCGCCCATGATCGCCGCATAGCTGAGCGGGATCAGCAGTTTCGACGGCGATTGCCCGAGGATCCTGGAGATCTGCACGAAGACCGGTATCATGATGACGACGATGGGCGTGTTGTTCATGAAGGCGGAGGCCACGGCCACGAAAGCCAGCAGGCTGAGCACGGCGACGGCAGGGCGCGCCTTGGCATTGGCCTCGGCAAACTTGGTCAGCCGGTCCAGCGCGCCGGTGCGCACCAGCGCGCCCATCACGATGAACATCGCCGCGATGGTCCAGGGAGCGGGGTTGGCCAGCACCGTGACGGCAGCGTCATAGGGCAGCAGGCCAAGGATCAGCAGAAGTGCCGTGCCACCGATGGCGACGACCTCGGTGGGCCACTTCTCCCAGAGGAACATGGCGAACATGATCAGCAGGATCGCCAGCGTCAGCAGGCCCTCGGCGGTCTGGCTCAGGGGAAGGTCAAGCATGTCGGCCTTTTCGTGGATCGCACCGGATACGCGTGTACATGCAGCGCACCGCGCGCGAGTGTGACGGAGCGGCGGGTGGCCTGCAAGCGGCCTATTGTCGAACCCGGCGCGGCTGCACGAGGAAGACCCCCACCAGCATCAGCGCCAGCGCCGCCCAGACCCAGGGCGAATAGCTTTCACCAAGGATCAGCCTGGCCCAGAGCACGCCGAACCCGGTCACCAGGTAGCCCACCTGGGACGCGAAGACCGCCCCGGTGCGCCCCACCAGCCAGACATAGGTGGTGTAGGCGGTGGTGTGGGCCAGCGCGATGCCGATGATGGCAAGGTGGCCTGCCTCCCACGGGGTCGAGGGATCGACCCATGTGCCGGTCGCCAGCGCCAGCGGCGCGGCGATCGCGAGGCCCACAAGCGACGCCCCCAGCAGCACCTGCACCGGGTCGAGGCCCACGGTGCCCCATTTCGCGACGATGTTTCCCTCTACCGCGTAGAGGAACGGGGCGATCACGGCGACCAGCAGCCAGATCGACAGGGACGGGTCGGGCAGGCTGCCTTCGGGTGCGGCCAGCAGAACGATCGCGCCCAGACCCAGCATCAGGCCGGTCAGGCGCAGGGCGCTGAAACGGTCCATCCCCAACCCGATGGCGATGGGAAAGGCGAACATCGGCACGGTGGCGAGCATGATCGACAATATGCCCGACGGCAGATGAACGGCAGCGGTGAAGCTGGCGGAATTGGGCAGCACCGTCCCGATCAGGGCGATGAAGGTATAAAAGGCCAGCGCCTTGGGGTGCAGCGGCAGGCCCCTGCGGCGCAGAACGCTGAGTGCCCCCAGCAGGACCGCACCAAGGGTGAACTGCCAGAAGATGATACCGATGTCGCGATGCCCGGCCAGCACGGCGATCTTCGACAGCGGCTGGGTCACCCCCCAGAGCGCGCCCATGCCGATCAGAAGGACGAGCGGCACGAACCGCCCCGAGGTCATGGCCGGTCGCTCACGCGGGGGTGGCGGGGACGGAGGCTTGCAGCCGCCCGCCATGGCGCACCGGCGTGACGGCCGTGGCCTTGCCGGTGGCGTCGTCGGTCTCGACGAAGACACCCGACAGGGTTGCCGCGCCATTGGCGGGGCTGAACCGCTCTTTCGGCATGCCGGTGATGAAGCGGCGCAGGGGTTCGGCCTTGTCCATGCCGATGACGCTGTCGTAATCGCCGCACATGCCCGCATCGGTCAGGTAGGCGGTGCCGCCGGGCAGGATCATCGCGTCGGCGGTGGGCACATGGGTATGGGTGCCGACCACGAGGCTGGCGCGACCATCGCAGAAATGCCCGGTCGCCATCTTCTCGGAGGTGGCCTCGGCATGGATATCGACGATGCGCGCCGCCGCCTGCCCGCCAAGGGTGCGCAGCGCGCCGTCCAGCGCCGAGAACGGATCGTCGAAGGGGCGCTTCATGAACACCTGCCCCAGCGCCTGCGCCACCAGCACCTTGCGGCCCTTGACGTCGAACAGCCGCGCGCCCTTGCCGGGAGCGGATTTCGAGTAGTTGAGCGGGCGTATGATGCGCGGCTCGGTCTCGATGAACTGCAACATCTCCTTCTGGTCGAAGGCATGGTCGCCAAGGGTCAGGCAATCGGCCCCCGCATCGAGCAGCGCCTTGGCATGCGCCGCCGACAGCCCCGCGCCGGAGGTCGCGTTCTCGCCGTTCACCACCACGAAATCGAGCCGCCATCGGGCGCGCAAGCCCGGCAGGTGCGCGGCTATCGCATCGCGGCCCGACCGGCCCATCACATCGCCAAGAAACAGAATACGCATGGGCAGGGGCTTAGGGCGCGGACAGCGGCGCGGCAAGGTCTAGAAACGCGCATCCGGCGGGACAGGCCCGTTTTCGGTGATGAGCAGGTCGAGCGGCTGATCGGTCGGCTCCAGCGGCAGGTCGGGCACTTCCTGCGCCGCGAAGGCGAAGCCGATGGCACGGATCGCCCCCCCCGCGCGCAGGCGCTCCAGCGTGCGGTCGTAGAAGCCACCGCCATAGCCGAGGCGATTGAGCCGGGCATCGAACGCCACCAGCGGCACGATCAAGGTATCGGGCACCAGCCAGTCGCCCGTGGCGGGAACCCGTGCGCCGAAGGGGCCGTCGATCATCGCCGCGTCCGGCGTCCATGCGCGGAAGTCGAGCGGCAGGCCCCGGCCCGCGATCACCGGCACGCACAGGCGCGCGCCCGCCGCGTGCAGGGCTGCCATGGCCGGGGTCGGGTCGATCTCGGTCCGCATGGCCGTGTAGCCCGCGATGATGCGTCCGCGTGGGTCGGGGATCGCGGCCAGCAGATGCGCCGTGGCCTGCGGGCCTTTGACCGCGGCAAGGGCATGGGCCTGCTGGCGGGCGGCAAAGGCGGATGCGCGGGCGGCGGCCTTGGGATCGGGGGAAACGGATGCGGACATGGCCCATAGGGACCGCAGGGGGCCGCGCCGTGCAAGGCGCTTTCCGACCGGGCGGGCTTCGGATACGACAGCGGCCATGCTGACCCTCGATCATATCGCCGTCTCGACGGCCGCCCTCGCCCCCGGCACCGCCGAGGTGGAGGCCGCCCTTGGCGTGGCGCTTCTGCCCGGCGGCGAACATGCCGCCATGGGCACCCATAACCGCCTGCTGTCGCTGGGGCCGGAGGAGTATTTCGAACTGATCGCGATCCATCCCGGCGCGCCGGGGCCGGACCAGCCGCGCTGGTTCGATCTGGACACCTTCAGCGGGCCGACGCGGGCGACGACATGGATCTGTCGCTGTGTCGATCTGGACGCGGCCCTGGCGGCCGCCCCCGAGGGCGCGGGCGTGCCGTGGGATCTGGCGCGGGGCGATCTGCGCTGGCGCATGGGCGTGCCGCGCGACGGCAAACTGCCGTTCCGCGGCCTGTTCCCCGCCCTGATCGAATGGCAGGGCACGGTGCATCCCGCGCCGAGGCTGGCCGACAGCGGCGTGCGGCTTGCGGCCTTGCGGCTGTTCTCGCCCGAGGCGGAGGCGCTGCGCGCGGCGCTGGCCCCGCTGATCGCGGATGCGCGGGTGTCGGTGCTGGACAGCGCCAAGGCGCGCATGGAGGCCGACCTTGCGACGCCCTCGGGGGTGGTGACGCTGTGATCGTGCGGGCCGAGGCCGGCGATCTGGACGCGATCCTGACGTTGTGGAACGCGGTGATCCGCGACACCACGATCACCTTTACCTCTGCCCCGAAGACCGCGACGCAGATCGCGACGCTGCTTGCCGACCAGCCCGTATTCGTCGCGCGCAGTGGCGGGCGGGCGGGCGGACAGGCGCTGGGCTTCACCACCTATGGCCAGTTCCGGGGCGGCGATGGCTACCGCCTGACGATGGAACACGCGATCTACCTTGCGCCGGATGCGCGGGGAAAAGGCCTTGGGCGCGGTCTGCTGGAGGCGGTGGAGGACCACGCCCGCGCGGCCGGGGCGCATGCGCTGATCGCGGGCATTTCCGGCGAGAACGACCCCGCCATCGCGTTTCACGCAGCGATGGGATTTGACCATGTGGGCCTGATCCCCGAGGCCGGGCACAAGTTCGGGCGGTTTCTCGACCTTGTCCTGATGCGCAAGCGGCTTTGACGCCGCAGGACGGCGCTTTCCCCATGACGGCGGTGCGGGCTTCGCGCTAGAGTGTAGCCATGTCGCTTTGGAGCCGCATATCGGACGCGCTGGCCGCGTTGGCGCAGGGCGAAAGCCTGTCGGAGGTCTTCGCGCGTCTGCGCACGCCGCCCGAACGCACCGTCGCCTTCACCGTCGCCTTCACCATCGCCGTCATCGCCCTGTCGGCCAAGATGGCCAAGGCCGATGGCCGCGTGACCCGCGACGAGGTGACGGCGTTTCGCGACGTGTTCCATATCCCGCCCGAGGACGAACCCGCCGCCGCCCGTCTGTTCAACATGGCACGGGAGGACGTGGCCGGGTTCGAGCTTTACGCCGAGCGCATCGCACGGATGTTCCGGGTGGATGGCCAACCCTGCGGCGCGGACTCGGTGCTGTGCGACCTGATGGAGGGGCTGTTCCACATCGCCACGGCGGATGGCGATTACCACCCGGCGGAAGATGCGTTCCTGAGCCGGGTGGCCGAGATCTTCGGGATGGAGGACCTTGCCTTCCGCCGGTTGCGCGCGCGCCACGTGCGCAATGCCGCCCCGGATCCCTACGCCGTGCTTGGTGTCGCACCCGATGCGGCACTGCACGATATCCGCGCCGCCTGGCGGGCCGAGGTGCGCGCCTCCCATCCCGACCGGATGATCGCGCGCGGTGTCCCGCCGGAAACCGTCAAGCTGGCCGAGCGGCGGATGCAGGCGATCAACCACGCTTGGGAAGAGATCCAGGCAAGCCGTGCGGCCCATGTCTGAGACGCGCTGAGATGCGCCTTGCCACCTATAACGTGGAATGGTTCGCGAACCTTTTCGACCCGGACGGCACCTTGCTGCGCGACGCCGCGTGGTCGGGGCGGCGCGACGTGACCCGCGCCGATCAGATCGACGCCTTGGTGCGGGTGTTCCGGGCGCTGGACGCGGATGCGGTGCTTGTGGTGGAGGCGCCCGACATGGGCCGGGGCCGCGATGGCGAAGCCGCCCTGTGCAACTTCGCGACCCTTGCGGACCTGCGCGCGCGCGCGGTCCTGTCCGGCTTCGCGAATGACACCCAGCAGGAATTGATGTTGCTCTACGATCCCGACGTGATCGGGGCGCAGCACGATCCGGTGGCGATCGGCGCGCCCGCCTTCAACACGGAATTCCTGATCGACCTGGATATCGACGCGACGGAGGATCTTGTCGTATTCTCCAAGCCGCCGCTGGAAGTGGCGCTGGAAACGCCGCTGGGGGCGCTGCGGCTGATCGGGGCGCATGTGAAATCCAAGGCCCCCCACGGCGCGCGCGACGAGGCACACGCCATGCGGCTGGCCATCGCAAACCGGCGCAAGCAACTGGCGCAATGCATCTGGCTGCGCGCCCGGATCGCGGCGCATCTGGAGGCGGGCGACCGGCTGATCGTGGCGGGCGACCTGAATGACGGGCCGGGGCTGGATGAATACGAGGCGCTGTTCGGACGCTCGGGACTGGAAATCGTGCTGGGCAGCGCCGATCCGCCCGAGCGTCGGCTGTTCGACCCGCACGCGGCGCGGGCGCTGCAATCGCGCGTCGCAGCGGCACCGACCACGGCGCGGTTCTATCTGCGTCACGAGCGGCGTTATCTGCAGGCGCTGCTGGATTACATCATGGTTTCATCCGGCTTGCGCGCGCAGGCGCGGCTTTGGCGGATCTGGCATCCGTTCGACGATCCGGAGTGCTGGCGCGATGCGGAATTGCGCGACGCGCTACTGACCGCGTCGGATCATTTTCCGGTATCCCTTGATTTGGGCTGAGGTCAGACCCCATTTTACACCCATGAGACACACATTCGCGATAGTATTGACAGCCGGGACGCTGGCGCTGGCGGCGCCCGGTGCCGCACAGGACGAGGGCAACGATCGGCCCCCTGGCCCATCTGCTGGCCCATCTGCGGATCTGAGCGAGGGGCTGGGCCTGTTGGGCGAGGGCGCGCGGATGATCCTTGACGGTCTGGTGGAGGAAATGCGGCCGATCCTCGAGGAGGCGCGGCCGTACTTCGAGGACGAGGTTCTGCCGTTCCTCAACCGGATGGGCGAGTTGATGGACGACATCGGCTCCTACGACTTGCCCGAGCGGTTGCCAAATGGCGACATCATCATCCGGAGATCCGAAGACGCGCCGCCCCTGCCCGACCTCCCCGAACCCGGGCCGGACGGCGCGGTCGATCTCTAGAAGTCGCCGGGGGAGTAGCCCGAATCCCCGTCTCCGTCGCCGCCACTGGTATCGACGTATCCGCCGCCGCCACCGCCGCCGGACATGCTGGATTGTTGCGGAAAGCAGCCGGCAAGACCCAGTCCAAGCGCTGCCATGAGGGCGGGTATCCATATCCGTTTCATTGTATGTCCTCTTGTGAATGAAGTTCGCGCCCCGTGAGGCTAGGCACCTGCCACATGCACCGGAATGGCGGAAAACCCCCGGCGGTCGACCTATCGGCTGGTTTCCGCCTGTCTGCCGCGCTGCCAGGGGCGCTGCCTCCGGCCCGCGGCCTGCCCCGGCGTTTTTTTCGCCAGGATGAAGGCGGGCCGGGTTGAGGTCTGGAGGACGGGGCCGCATATCTGACGGGTGTGTTTTTCCATAGAGGTTCCCAGATGCGATTGAAGTTTCCCGCCCCCGTTGGCGATCCCGTCCGTGATGCCGCCAAGGAAACCGGGGGGGCGCCGCTCGGGAAGCTGCCGGACTGGGACCTGAACGATCTCTATGCCGGGCAGGAGGCGCCGGAACTGGCGCGCGATCTGGAGTGGCTGGACGGCGCGTGCCGGGATTTCGCGCAGGATTACGAGGGCAAGCTGGCTGCGCTGGACGCGGCGGGGCTGCTGGACTGCACCCTGCGCTACGAGGCGATCGACCGGGTGGCCGGGCGGATCATGTCGTTTGCGGGCCTGCGCTATTACCAGAAGACCACCGATGGCGGGCGCGCCAAGTTCATGTCGGACATGCAGGACAAGATCACCGGCTTCACCACGCCGCTGGTGTTCTTCTCGCTGGAGTTCAACCGGATCGAGGATGCGCCTTACGCGGCGATGATGGCGTCCAGTGCCGAGCTTGCCCGCTACAAGCCGGTCTTCGACCGGATGCGGGCGATGAAGCCCTACCAGTTGAGCGACGAGTTGGAGAAGTATCTCCACGATGCCTCGGTCGTGGGATCGTCGGCCTGGAACAAGCTGTTCGACGAGCAGATCGCCGGGCTGTCCTTCGACGTGGACGGCGAAGCGCTGGGGATCGAGGCGACGCTGAACCTGATGACCGACAGGGACAGGGCACGGCGCGAAGCGGGCGCGCGGGCGTTGGCGGAAACCTTCGAGGCGCGCGCGCCGCTGTTCGCGCGGGTGCACAACACGCTGGCCAAGGAAAAGGAGATCGGCGACAGGTGGCGCGGGTTGCCCTCGCCGCAGATGTCCCGCCACCTGGCCAACCACGTGGAGCCGGAGGTGGTGGAGGCGCTGCGCAACGCGGTCGTCGCCGCCTATCCGCGCCTGAGCCACCGCTATTACGCGCTCAAGGCCAAGTGGCTGGGGCTGGAGACGCTTCAGGTCTGGGACCGCAACGCGCCCCTTCCGATGGAGGAGACGCGGCTGGTCGGCTGGGACGAGGCGCGCCGCACCGTGTCCGAGGCCTACGCGGCGTTTGACCCGCGCATGGAAGAACTGGCGCGGCCGTTCTTCACCGATGGCTGGATCGATGCGGGCGTGAAGGAGGGCAAGGCCCCCGGTGCCTTCGCGCATCCGACCGTGACGGACGTGCACCCCTACGTGATGCTCAACTACCTCGGCAAACCGCGCGACGTTATGACGCTGGCCCATGAATTGGGCCACGGCGTGCACCAGCGTCTGGCGGCGGCGCAGGGCGAATTGCTGTCCTCCACCCCGCTGACGCTGGCCGAAACGGCATCGGTCTTCGGCGAGATGTTGACCTTCCGCAAGATGCTGTCGGAGGCGAAGGACGACGCCACCCGCAAGGTGATGCTGGCGGGCAAGGTGGAGGACATGATCAACACCGTCGTGCGGCAGATCGCGTTCTACGATTTCGAGTGCAAGCTGCATGACGCCCGGCGCCAGGGCGAGTTGACCGTGGACGACATCAACGCGCTGTGGATGTCGGTGCAGGGCGAAAGCCTGGGCCCGGTGTTCGAGTTCATGCCGGGATACGAGACCTTCTGGGCCTATATCCCGCATTTCGTGCACTCGCCCTTCTACGTCTATGCCTATGCCTTCGGGGACGGTCTCGTGAACGCGCTTTATGCCGTCTATGCCGAGGGGCGCGACGCGGGTGTCGAAGGGTTCGAGGAGAAGTATTTCGACATGCTCAAGGCGGGCGGGTCGAAGCACCACAAGGAATTGCTGGCGCCGTTCGGGCTCGATGCGTCCGACCCGGCATTCTGGGACAAGGGATTGGCCATGATCGAGGGCTTCATCGACGAATTGGAGGCCATGGAGTGACACCGGCCACATCGGCGCCGCGCAGGCGTGCCGGGACGCTTACCGTGATCCGCGCGGTGTTGCGGCGGCCCTTGCCCAACTGGCGCAATTGGCGTGGCTGGCGCGCGCGCCTGTCGCGGCTGCTGGTGGAGGTCCGCTACCGGGTTCCGCCGGGCCTGCGCCTGGTGCTCGGGCTGGTATTCATCGTCGGCGGGCTGGCATCGTTCCTGCCGTTCCTCGGGCTGTGGATGCTGCCCTTCGGCATCGCGGTGGCGGCACTGGACGTGCTGCCGATCTGGCGCTGGCTGCGCGGGCGACAGCGATAGGGGGACGGCCCGCGCCCGAGGGGGACGGCCCGCGCCCGCGCCCGCGCCCGCGCAAACAGGCGTCGCGTTTCATCTCGAAGTCAATCGACCTGCCATGGCCCGCGGCATCGGCCGTCAGGCAGTCGCACCGCGACGCCACAATCGGCGCCACAGTCGGCGCGACAGTCGGCGCTGGAGTCGGCGCTGGTGTCGGCGCTGCGCCAAAGGCGTGCGGAGGCCAGGCGCCGCCGTCATGGTGCGCGCGAACAGCGGCAGACAACCGCCGCAATCGGGCGTGCGGTCAAGCACACGGCAGACCTTGCCGGGCGTGATGATCGTGTCGGGGTCGGCGCCGATGTCGACATCGCTGAGGCCGGTTCAATGGCAGACGATCATGGCCGGTCTTCCCGACGCGCTGCGTCAGCCTGCCGATCAATCAACCGCTCCAGCAGGCCGGACAGCGACGGGCAGATCGTTCCGCCAAGCTCGGTCAGAAGGTCGATGAACGGACGCACTCGGTCCGCAGTGCGGTCGGTGCCGACGAAATTATCGGGGCCGACGAAATTATCGGGCCCGGGGGGAGAGGACCGGTCGAACATTGCGGTATCCCGGTGATCTATGCCGCGTTAAACCTGAGCAGTTTTATCGGGAAAGAAAATCCCGAGTAAAATGCTCTGACTTATCGCCGTGAACCCGGCGGGCTGGGTCCTTGCCACGAACCCGGCGGGTCACTTCAATTGCGAATCTTTCGATCCGCGCCGGTTGATACCGATACCACCGCGCGCGGGCTGCTTCGCGGCGCGCTCGGCCGCGCAATCGAGGCAGAGCTTGACGCCGGGGATCGCTGCGCGCCGCGCCTCGGGGATCGGATCCTCGCATTCGGCGCAATGGGTCAGACTGGCGCCTTGCGGCCCGGCAACCGCCCGCAGGCGGGCCAGTTCGTCATTGATCGACGCCTCGATCTGGTCGCTGACGGCGCCGTCCTTCGCCCATCCTCCTGCCATGTGCGTCCTCCGCCACTTCCCACTTGCGCCCCGCAGACGCGTCCCTAACGTGGCGATGACAGGGCGGAGGATCAAGACATGCGGACATTCGGGCGGTTCTTCGGGCGCACGTTGCTGCTGCTGGTGGTCGCCTTCGCGGCCTTCCTCGCCTTTGGACCGGGCTATGTGGAGGGGACGCGCAACGTGGTGAACCGGCAAGGCCCCTTGCCCGTCTCGGACGCGGCGCAGGCCTTGCACGACACGTTGCTGATCGGCGACTGGCATGCCGACAGCCTGCTGTGGAACCGCGACCTGAACCGGGAATGGCAGCGCGGCCATGTCGATGTGCCGCGCCTGTTGCAGGGCAACGTGGCGGTGCAGGTGTTCACCGCCGTCACCCGCAGCCCGGCGGGGCAGAATTACGAGGAGAACACCGCCGACGCGGCCGACAACATCACGCCGCTGGTGATGGCGCAGCTTTGGCCGCCACGCACCTGGACCAGCCTGCTGGAACGCGCGCTTTACCAATCGGAGCGGTTGCACGGGTTCGCGGAGGCCTCGAACGGCGCGTTGCGCGTGGTGACCAGCGCGGCGGACCTGGAGGCCCTGCTGGTGGATCGCGCCGGGGGCGTGCAGGTGGTCGGCGGGCTGCTGGGGATCGAGGGGGCGCATGCGCTGGAGGGCGACCTGGCAAGCCTCGACCGGCTGGAGGCGGCGGGATACCGGCTGGTCGGGTTGCACCATTTCTTCGACAACGATCTCGGCGGTTCGCTGCACGGGGTCGGCGACCAGGGCCTGACCGTCTTCGGCCGCGCGGTGGTGGCCGAGGTCGCGGCACGTGGCATGGTGCTGGACCTTGCGCATTCCAGCGAACAGGTGGCGCGCGACGTGGTGGCGCTGACCGATATTCCGCTCGTGGTGAGCCATACCGGGCTACGTTCGGCCTGCGATGCGCATCGAAACTTCCCCGATGACCTGATGCGGGAGATCGTGGCCAATGGCGCGGATCAGGGCGGCGGCGTGATCGGGATTGGCTATTGGGCCGACGTGACCTGCGACGACAGCCCCGACGGCGTGGCACGCGTCATCATGGCGGCGATTGCAGCCCTCGGGGTCGAGCATGTGTCGCTTGGGTCCGACTATGACGGCTCGGTCACGGTGGGGTTCGACACGAGCGCCTTGGCCGCGTTGACCGATGCGCTGCTGCGCGCGGGCGCAAGTGAGGCGGAGATCCGCGCGGTGATGGGGGAGAACCTGCTGCGGGTGCTGCGCGCGCGGCTGCGCTAGAGCGGCAATGCTGCGGTGCAGGGGGCGCGGCAGGCGGCCTGCGGTGCAGGGGGCGCTGCCCCCGGCCTGCGGCCTCCCCCGGAGGTTTGTTGCCAAGATGAAATCTGCGGGCGATGGGTGACACGGCCCGTCCGGGTTCAGTCGAGGTCGGTCCAGGGCCAGGGCTTGACCTCGGACGCGGCGGTCATGTAGCGCGCGGCCTTGGCCATCCAGATCCCCAGATCGGTGCCGAAATCGGCCAGCCTTTCGTTTGGCGCGCCCTTGGCGGCGGCCATGACGATGAACTGGATCACCGTGACCGCCGTGAGCACGGTGCTGGCAAGGCTCATCATGACCGAGATCAGGACAACGTAGAGCAGGCGCTGCAGGAGCGGTCCGCGGGCGGCTTCGGGCTGTTCACCGTTCAGGCGGCCATCGAGATTGGCGTCGTCGTTGCGGGCCATGGAGGCTGTCCTTTCGCGGCACGTCCGGTGGAGCATATCGTGAGAGCGCCGCGCGTTCCAGAGGGTCGCGGGTTCAGGCCGGGTCCAGGGCGAAGATGGCGTCCAGCACCGCTTGCGTCCCGCGGGAGAATTCCAGCGGGCAGGCGAAGCGGTCGCCGTCCAGCACCGTTGCCGCCACCGCCTCCACCTGCGCCACGTATTGATCGACGCCGGGATAACGGATCACCCGCACCTCGGCCCCGTCGCGGGCAAGGATCAGGCGCGCTTCGCCATAGCTGCCCGGATTGAACGGCGCGGGGACGCGCAGGGTGCCTTCGGTGCCATGGAACAGCATCTCCTGGTGGCGGGAGGCGCGCATGGAGACGTGCAGATCGAAGCGCACATCGCCCGCGCGGAGGCCGACCCAGGCGGAGGTATCGACGCCGTCTTCGCGCAGGAGGTCGGCATGGACGGGCACGGGTTCCAGCCCGGTGGCAAGGCGGAAGCCGCCGATGGGATAGACGCCGATATCGCGCAGCGCCCCGCCGCCGAGGGGTGCGGAGAGCCGGATGTTGGACGGATCGGCAAGGGCATAGGTGAAGCTGCCCGAGACCGCGTGCAGATGCCCGATGGCTCCCTCCGCCAGCAGGGCGCGGGCGCGGTGCCATTGCGGATGATGGGCGGGCATCCACGCCTCGGCGATCAGGCGGCCGGTGGCTTCGCGCGCGGCAATCAGGCGGTCCAGATCATCAACGTCAAGTCCGATGGGCTTTTCGCACAGGACATGCTTGCCGGCGCGGGCGGCCTTGAGGCTCCATTCGGTATGGAGCGCGTTGGGCAGCGGGATGTAGACGGCGTCGATCTGCGGATCTTCGAGGATCGCGTCGTAACTGTCTTCGACCTTCAGGTCCGGGACGAGGTCCTGGAACGGGATCGCACGGGTGACATCGCGGGTGGCGATGGATTTCAGATGCGTGCGGCGGGCGGCATGGATCGCGGGGCCCATCGTCTTGCGGGCGAACCCGGCAGCACCGAGAATGCCCCAAGTGAGGTATGGCTGTGTCATGGCGCGACGCTAGCGCGCCGCGCGCCGGACCGCCAGTGGGCGCGTGTTCAGGCGGCCAGCGACAGGGCGCTGCGGCGCGGGCCGTGGGCATCGGCGAGCATGTGGGCGAGGATCGCGCAGATGACTTCGGCCCAGGCGGCCTCCATCTCGGTTCCGTGGCCGAATTGATCGGCGATCGCAGCCATCAGCGCGGCATGCAGGGCAACGTAGTCGCGCGGCGTCACGCCCTGGCCACGCAGGTCATGGGCCAGAAGGGACACCGCGCAGCGGGCGCGGGCGGGCTGTTCGATCAGGGCGGCCGCCTCCAGCACCGTTTCGAGCAGACGGCGCGAGCGCGACAGCGCGGTATGGGCCCAGGACGTGCGCAGGGAGGGGGCGTGGCGGAAGAGCGTGGCGCAGACCCGATCGGCGGTGCGGGCGGAGGCAGCGGCCAGAAGCGGCAGACTGGCGCGCATCAGGGCGATCTGGCGGGGCGTCGGTTCCATCGGTCCGGTCCTCAGTTACGCCCCGGCAAGACGGGCCGGGCGATGCGCGACTGCGGCAGCAGCGCGAGGAGAGAGAACAGGTCGGTGCCGGAGATGGCTTTCGGGGTGGGGGCGCGGCGGAACATGGTCAGGGGTCCATTTCGGTTGGAGGCTGTTTGATGCCCCCACTGTGCGCCTCGGGGACGCGCGCCGAAAGGTAGGGTTTCCCTACCCGGCAGGCGGCGCGGGGCCGTCGTATCCGCACGACAGAAAAAGGCCTGCCCCGATCGCTCGGCGCAGGCCTTCAGGTGGAGATCCGAGGTCAGGCGTGGATCAGGCGGAGGCCAGCATGCCTTGCTGACGCGCCAGTTCGCGCATGCGCTTTTGCAACTTCTCGAAGGCGCGCACCTCGATCTGGCGGATGCGTTCGCGGCTGACATCGTAGACGGCGGACAATTCCTCCAGCGTCACCGGATGGTCCTGCAGCCGACGCTGGGTCAGGATATCCTTCTCGCGATCGTTCAGGGCCTCCATTGCCTCGGCCATCAGGGCCATGCGGCTTTGGAATTCGTCGCGTTCGGCATAGTCGGTCGCCTGGTCGGCGTCCTCGTCCTCCAGCCAGTCCTGCCATTGCGCCGTGCCGCCATCCTCGGACCCGATGGTTGCGTTGAGCGAAGCGTCGCCGCCCGACATGCGCCGGTTCATGGAGACCACCTCGTCCTCGGTCACGCCGAGATCGTGGGCGATGCGGGCGACATTCTCGGGGCGCAAATCGCCTTCCTCCAGCGCGCCGATGCGGGCCTTGGCCTTGCGCAGGTTGAAGAACAGTTTCTTCTGGGCGCTGGTCGTGCCGAGCTTCACCATCGACCACGAGCGCAGGACATATTCCTGGATCGCGGCGCGGATCCACCACATCGCGTAGGTGGCAAGGCGGAAGCCCTTTTCGGGGTCGAATTTCTTGACCGCCTGCATCAGGCCCACGTTCGCCTCGGAAATCACCTCGGCCTGGGGCAGGCCATAGCCGCGATAGCCCATGGCGATCTTGGCGGCGAGGCGCAGGTGCGACGTCACCATCTTGTGCGCGGCCTCGGTATCGCCCTGCTCGGCCCAGCGCTTGGCGAGCATGTATTCCTCTTCCGGTTCCAGCATCGGGAACTTGCGGATTTCCTGCAGGTAGCGGTTCAGGCCGCCTTCGGGCGACGGTGCGGGAAGATTTGTGTAATTGGCCATATGGGTGGTCCCCCTTTTCACGGGCCGACTTTTCGGATCGGGTTGAAACTTATGTAAATCAGATTAACTTACGGTCAAGGGCAGGTCGGCACATTTCGGTTGGGAGTTATGTGCCTTGCGGATGCGAACGGCAACCCGCAATCACGCATGATCACGTGCATTTGCGCACAAACTCTCAGGGCTTTTGCGTCAAACTGACCAGTAAATCGGCCATGTCCTGGGGCAACGGCGCCTCGAATCGCAACGCTGCCCCGGATACCGGATGCACGAAACCCAGCGTCGCGGCATGCAGCGCCTGACGCGGGAAACTGTTGAGCGCGTCCGCCCCCTGCACCGACGCCCCTACCCGCCTGCGCCCGCCATAGGTCTGGTCGCCCACCAGCGCATGGCCAACATGGGACAGGTGCACCCGGATCTGATGGGTGCGGCCCGTCTCCAGCCGACAGCTGACCAGCGAAACCGGCCCGAAGGCCTGCTGCACGACCACGCGCGTCACGGCATGGCGGCCGCCGGTGAACACCACCGCCTGGCGCTGGCGGTCGGTGCGGTGGCGGTTGAGCTGCGTGGTGATCTTCAGCACCGCGCCTTCGAAGCTGACCCCCTTGACGCCCCGCAGGCGCGGGTCGGACGCATCGGGCAGACCGTGGCACAGCGCGGTATAGTCCCGCTCCATCGAATGGTCGGCGAATTGCGCCGCCAGCCCGTGATGGGCGCGGTCCGATTTCGCCACCACCAGCAGGCCCGAAGTGTCCTTGTCGATCCGGTGCACGATGCCGGGCCGTTTCTCGCCCCCGATGCCGGACAGGTTGCCGCCGAAATGGTGCAGCAAGGCGTTGACCAGCGTGCCGGTGGGAGATCCGGGGGCGGGATGCACCACCATGCCCGCCGGCTTGTCGATGACGATCAGGTCGTCATCCTCGTACAGGATGTCCAGCGCGATGGCCTCGGGGCGTGTTCCGACCTCTGCCGCCTCCTCGACCGTGATGGCCACCACGTCGCCCTCCGCCACGCGTGCCTTGGGGTCGGTGACGGGGGCGCCGTTTACCGCGACGGCCCCCTCCGGGATCATCCGGGCCAGGCGCGACCGGCTCAATGCCTCCGCCTCTGGCACAGCGCGCGCCAGTGCCTTATCAAGGCGCGGCTCCGGGTCGGGGCCGATCGTGACCGAAACGATGCGTCTGGAGCCGGACATGGGTGATGAGATTCCTGAAGGCGATGCGGCCCTCCCCGCCAACCTGCGCTTCCTGCGCGTGTTGGTGACGGTTCTGACGGCAGTCATGATCCTCGGCGTCATAACCATCGTCGGCCTGCTTGTCATCCGCCTGAATGACGGCGGCGGCGCAGCGGTGCTGGTTGTTCCGTCAGAGTTCGACCCCCCCGCGGGCGTGGCCATCGTCGGCTACAGCCTTGTGGAGGGTCGAACGGTGCTGATCGGCGATGATGCGGTGATCCGGGTCTACGACACCGACAGCCGCGCGCTGGTGCAGGAAATCCGCATCGGCGCCGAGTGACCGGAGCAGTGAAACAGGAAAATGGTACCAGCGCCCCGGCTCGAACGGGGGACCTCTTGATCCACAATCAAGCGCTCTAACCAACTGAGCTACGCCGGCATCCTTGATGCACGTTGCGCGGGATAGCGCCGCCGTGCCCCGATTGCAAGGCCTCAGACGTGCAGATCGAGGCTCCATTCCTGTTCCACCAGGTCCACCCCGAAGGATCGCACGCGGCCGGAGGCGGTGCAGGCAAACCCGGCCTTCGCGTGGAGCGTCGAGGCCGCGCGGTGGCTCTCGTGGGTCCACAGCGTCAGCCGGGCAAACCCGTGGTCGCGGGCATGGGCGATGCAGCGGTCCAGCAGGTGCCGCCCAAGCCCCATCCCACGCGCCTCGGGGATCAGCAGGAACAGGCGCAGCTTGGCCGTGTCGGGCGCGGTCCCCTTGACGCAGAAGATCGAGCCAAGCCGCCGCCCGTCCTTCCACGCGATCCAGGCGCGCTCCACGGATGGATCGCGGGTCTCGATGAAATCGGCGAGGATGCGGGCCACCAGCGCCTCGAACCTGGCATCGAAGCCCTCGTCGCGGGCATGGAGGACCCCGTGCTGTTCGATCAGCCACCCGGCATCGCCGATGGCCAGATCGCGAAACGCGACCCCTGGTATCTCTGCCTCCCTTGCCACGACCCGCCCCCCTGCGCTACGCCGTTGGACGCATGTTCACCGGAGGCTCCCATGGGGATCAACAGCGAAAACGAGATGGCCGCCGATCTTCAGATCGGGCCGACGACCCTTGGCATGGTGCGCATCTACGTCAAGGGCAACGGCATCGACCTGCCGATGGATTTCGAGCCGGAAGAGGCCGAGGACATAGCGGAAGAGTTGCGCGCCGCGGCCGCCGCCGCCCGCCAGATGGACAATAAGAAGAAGCGCTAGGCCCCGAACACCGCTGCCGGATCGCGAAAACCTTGCAGGCGCGCGGCCGCATGGCGGGCGAATTTCTGCGTCACCACGCGGCGCCGCGCGCCGGCCAGCTTCACCTCGGGCCCGAAGCGCAGGATTTCCGCGTCATATCCGTCGGCGATGATCAGCCCGGTATCGTCGGGCAGAAGCTCGGTCGGGAACGCCTCGTCCACCGCCCAGAAGTAGCGGTCGCCCCATTCCAGATACCCTTCCCACTTCGCGTCCGAGGTGAAATCCACGCGGGAGGATTTGCATTCGATCACCCACAATTCGCCCTTCGGACCCAGCGCCATCACGTCGAGACGCTTGCCCCGTTCGGGGGTGAATTCCTCGAGCGTGACGAAATCATGGGCGCGCAGGTGACGGCAGACGCCCCGCGCCAGAAGCTGGCCGGGCATCAGCTGGATATCTGGGCACAAGTCGCGCATGGCAATAAAATGAACAATAGGTGAACATAGCGCAAGACAATTCCGGAGGCCCGAGCCCGGCTGCCCCTTGCCGCAGGACCATGGGCGGCCTATCTGTTTGCTTGGCGGGTCTGCCTGATGCGTGCCTGTGGCAACATTCCAGTGGCCTTAAGCAAATCCGAGGGAGCTGGCTCTGGCTGGACCGTGGTCCTGCTATCTGGTGCCCACCTGTACATACAGGTCCTCGGGAATATACGCCTCCACGGTTGTGGTGGTCCCCGCCGCCTTTTCCGACATCATCGCAGCCGCCCGCGCACGGGCGGCGCGATCAGTGCAAGCGGTCGCGCGGATGCGTGGTGCGCCGCGCGTCATTGCTCCGGACGCGCACCGGCACAAGATCCACCACCGCCTGCGGCGCACGGGTGCCGCCGCCATGTCCCTCGTCCTCGGCCATCAGCATGATGCGGATGCCGATCTGGACTGACCCGAAGGTGATCCAGAAGAAGGCGAACATCACGCCAAGGGCAAGCACGCCATCGGCGCTGTGGGTCACCAGATGCCACAGGTTGGCAACGTTGAAGGCCAGCAGCAGACCGACAAAGCCCGCCGCGATCAGGCCCCCGAAGGCCGCGTGGCGCAGGATCAGCTTGATATGGTCGGGCATGGCAGGCGCTCCGGTCTGGTTGTTGTTCTGGATGATTGAAGGGTAGCACGGAACCGGGAAAGGTCCACACGGCTCAGGACAGGACCGCTGCGACATAGACACCATAGCCCGCCAACCCCAACAGCCCGGCAATGCGCCCGATCCTGCCATACAGGCCAAGGGCCACAAGCGCCGCTGCGGTCAGCAGCAACGAAACGATGTCCGCCGTCCCGAACGCATCGACCACGGCAATGGGATGGACGATCGCGGTAACCCCCAGGATTCCCAGCACGTTGAAGATATTGGATCCCACGATATTGCCAAGCGCCATCGCCCCTTGCCCGCGCAGCGCGGCCGCAAGGCTCGCGGCCAGTTCCGGCAGCGAGGTGCCGACCGCCACCACCGTAAGCCCTATGATCGCAGGCGGCACGCCGAACCCCTCGGCCAGCGCGACCGCGCCGCCGACCAGCATCTGCGCGCCGCCCACCAGAAGGGCGAGGCCCACCACCACCATCACAAGGCCCGGGGCGAGAGCGGGGCGCGCGCCATCGCCCTCCTCCGGCATCTCGACCTGACCGGCGCGCAGGCTGGCCCAGAGGAATATGGCCAAGCCACCCAGGAACGCCACGCCAAGAAGAAGGCCGATCTCACCCAGCAGTAGAACCCCCACAAGGGCCAATGTCGCGGCGGACAGCGCCACGGCCTCCATCCCGCCGATCCGGGCGGTGATCGGGGCCACCAGCACCGTGACGGCCAGGATCAGCGCGATATTGGCGACGTTGGAGCCGATGACATTGCCCAGGGCGATGCCCGGTGCACCGGCCAGCGCCGCGGTCATCGAGGCTGCCAGTTCCGGCGAGGACGTGCCGAAGCCCATCACCACCGCGCCGATGATCGCAGGCGACAGGCCAAGGCGCGTGGACAGGCCCAATGCGCCGCGCAACAGCACCTCGCCCCCGGCCACCAGAAGGCCAAGGCCCAACGCCACCAAAAGATAATCCAAGTTGAGACCCCCCCGGACCAGGTCGCAAACCCGCGTCGCTCCGCCGTCCTGTCAGGCGCATATGGGGCGCAATCCCGCCGCCACAAGTGGCTGTCCCTTGGGCCTGGCGCGCGACGCGTCTATATTCCACCGCAACGGCTTGGCGGAGGTTCCGAATGCACGATCCATCGACGACGAGGGGCAATGCCCATGGCCTCGCCCACGCGCGGGAATTGCAGGGGCATCTCAGCTGGCTCGAAAGCTTCTCGGGCACCGCGCTGGCGGTTCTGGCCACGGCCTCGGGGATCTACACCTACCTTGGGGTCTCGTCGCTGCTGGACGATACCGGCGCGATGTCGTTCTTCGCCGCCTCCGCCTATTCCATCGCGGTGTCGGTGGGGATCTTCGTGTTCTGGTCCTACATGATGCGGCTTCTGCCCGCGATGCGGACGGTGGCCGCGAAGATGAAGCTGATGGGCGCGATGGCGCTTGGGTCGCTGGCGATCATCGCGATGTCGTCCTGGCTGAACGCGGCCGCCTTGGCCGGGGCCGCGGCGGTAGAGCAGCACCTTGCCCGCACGGTGCAGGAATACCAGGTCGCGTTGGAACAGGCCCATGACACGGCGGTGGCCGCGCAGGCGCTGGAACGCGACGTGGCCCGCGTGCGGCAGAGTTTCGAGGATCTGTCCGAACAGGAAGCGGCGGGCGATCTGTCGGGCCTTGCCGGGCGCGGTGCCGTCTTTCGCGTGTTGCGCCAGAAGGCCGAGGAACTGGCGGCGCTGGAGGCGCAGATCCAGACCCAGACGCCGCTGATCGAAACCGCCTTCGACGAGGGCAACGCGATCCTGTCGCGCATGCGCGCCCTGATCGTGGAGCCGGGCGCGGTCGAGGCGCGGTCGGTCGCTTTCTCGGAGGATGCCGTGCGGCTGGCAGGGCTTGTGTCGCGGCTGCGGCAGCTTTCGGTCGCGCCCCTGGTGGATCGGGCGGCGGCAGACCTCTCGGCCTCCGTGGTGCTGCCTGAACTTGATTCCAGCACCCTCAGCGGGCAGGCGGCGCAGCAATCCACCATCGGGTCCGTGTTGCAGGTCCTCGCCCTGCGCGCGGCCTCGCTGGAGGTGGCAGCGGGCGAGGTCCTCGCCCTGCCCGACCCGACCGAGGTGATCTATACCCCGATCTCCTCGGCTGACGCGGTCATCCTCTATGCCGGGAATTTCGTGCCGTCCTGGGCCGGGGCCATCGCCATCGACCTGCTGCCCGGCGTGCTGGTGCTGATCCTGATGGTGACGCAGGGCGCGATCCGGGCCGGGCGTGGCGACCTGCCCGCCGAGGATACGCTGACACTGGCCGAGTTGCGCGCGGCGCTCCACGCGATGCGCGAGATGCAGGAATTCGAGACGGCCGCACAGGTGCCGCAGCCGCAGGCCGCACCCTCCCCGCCGGCAACGCCTGCCCCGCCCGAGAACGTGCGCCCCCTGCCCGCGCAACCGGCCCGGTCCCATGACTGACACCGCGCCCATCCCACGCGGCCGAAGCGTGCGGCGCGCGATGCTGGCCATCCTCGGGTTCCAGATCGGCACGGCGGTGGTGCTTGGCGGCTCGGACCTGATCGGCGCGTTGCCGCGCCTTCTCGGCGGCACCTCGGCACCCGCGCTCGATGCGCCCGTCGCGCCGGGCGACCAGGTGCGGCGCTTCCGGCCCGGCGACCTGCCGGGGCGGGTCTTCACCGGCGATCCGTCGCGCCAGACGCCGATCCCCGATCCCGGCGACATGCCGGCGCGCCTGCGCTTTTCGGCCGAGGGCGCGGTGGCGCTGCTGACCGGCGTGATCGCGCCAGGCGACGCCACGCGCTTCGCCGAGTGGCTGGACCCCCGGACCACCCCCGCCACCATCCGGCTGCACTCTCCCGGCGGCTCGGTGCACGACGCACTCGCCATCGGGACCGCGATCCGCGAGGCGGGGCTGGCGACCGCGCTGGAGGCGGGCGACATCTGCCTGTCCGCCTGCCCCTACATGCTGGCCGGTGGCGTCACGCGCGCCGTGGACGACGCGGCCATGGTCGGTGTCCATCAGCACTACTTCGGAGAGAACACCGCGTTGCCCGCCTTCCTCGCGGTGTCGGACATCCAGGCCGGACAAGCGGATGTGATGGCCTTTCTGGACGCGATGGGGGTGGACGTGCGCGTCATGCAGCACGCGCTCGCCACACCGCCCGGGTCGATCTACGTGCTGCTGCCCGAAGAATTGGCGGAGTATCGAATGGCCTTCGCCGAAGAGGAGACTGACCAATGACGGACAAGAGCAGCGGCCAGCGCCTGCTGGAAAATGCCTACAAGCTGTCCACCCCGGACGACCACAAGACCTTCTACGATGAATTTGCGTCCAGCTACGACGCGGACTTCGCCAGCGCACTGGGCTATCGATTCCCCAAGGCTGTCGCCGCGACCTACCAGGCCCTCGCCACCGATCAGGACCAGCCCATTGCCGATATCGGATGCGGTACGGGGCTGGTCGCGGAAGCGTTGGGCGGCGCGGTGGTCGACATCGACGGTATCGACATCTCGGATGCGATGCTGGCGGCCTCGGCGGCCAAGGGGCTCTACCGCGCCACCATCAAGGCGGATCTGACCGGTCCGCTGGAGGCGCTCGGGTCAGGTTACGGCGCGGTCATTTCGGCAGGCACGTTCACCTCGGGACATCTCGGGCCGACCGTCCTTGCGCCGCTTCTGGGCATTGCGAAAGCCGGGGCGCTGTTCGTGATCGGCGTGAACAAGGCCCATTTCCTCGGGGCCGGGTTCGAACCCGTGATGACCGACCTGGCCGATACCGGCCGGATCCGATCGGTCGAGATGGCCGAGATCCCGATCTATGACCGCGCGGGACATGACCATTCCGCAGATCAGGCCTACGTGCTGAGCTTTCGCAAACCCTGACGCGGCCCGACCCGCGATCCTTCCGGTCCCGTGCCCCGCCGATCCGCCGATCTGCCGTCAGAACGCCTCGGGCCGGGCCTCGCGCGCCATGTGGTCCAGCACGGCATTCACGAAGCTGGCCTCCTTCCCCTCGGGAAAGAAGGCGCGGGCCACGTCAACGAACTCGGTGATGACGACCTTGGGCGGCGTCGCGCCCGCCACCATTTCGGCACCGGCGGCACGGAACAAGGCCCGCAGGGTCGGGTCGATGCGGGCGATGGGCCACCTGGCCACCAGCGCGCGGTCGGTCATCTGGTCGATCCGGCCCTGGCTTTCCACGGCACCCTCCAGCAGGGCGCGGAACAGGACCGGGTCGCCTTCGGCCATTTCCTCGCCGTCATACTCGGCCCCGAATCGATGCGTCTCGAACTCCACCCGCACGGCGTCGAGGGTCTGGTTGGAGTGCTCCATCTGGAACAGCGCCTGCACGGCATAGAGCCGCGCCGCAGATTTCATCTGGCGCTTCTCGTCGCGGGACGGACCTTTTGGTTTGGCGTTGGTCATGCCCCGGACCGCCCCCGACCGCCCGATCCGTCCGCAATGTCGAAGCCGCCATGCGGCACGAACCCCACGCCGCCCCTGGGTTTGCCATATTTCCGCGTCAGCGCGATCAGGTGCAGCGCCGCCTCGGCCGCCCCGCCCGCCGTGTTCAGCCGCGCGGCGTCGGCACGTTCCTTCGCCTGCTCTATCGTCTCGACCGTGATGATGCCGTTGCCGATGCACAGACCCTGCAACCCCAGCATCGTCAGCGCGCGCGCGCTTTCATTGACCACCACGTCATAATGGGACGTCTGGCCCCGGATCACGCAGCCCAAGGCCACGAAGCCATCGAAATTGCTCAACCGATGCGCGATGCCGATGGCGGTCGGCACTTCCAGCGCGCCCGGCACTTCGATCGTTTCATGGGCCACGCCCGCGCGATCCAGAACACCGCGCGCGGCGGCCAGTTGCGCCTGCGAAATCGCGGTGTAGTAAGGCGCGATCACGATGGCGACCTTCACCGGCCTGTCGAACTCCGGCAGGCCAAGGTCGTTGTCAGAATGTCCGGCCATCAGCCAAGCTCCGATATCTTGCGGGTGCCCACGATGGACAGGCCATAGGCGTCAAGGCCCACCACCTTGGGCTTGGGGGAATTGGTCAGCAGGGTCATGTCGCTGATCCCGAGCGAGGACAGGATCTGCGCGCCAAGGCCGTATTGCCGCAGCGTCTGGGGACTTACTTCGTCGCCCACCACCAGTTTCATCGTCAGGTCGCGCAGCAGGACCAGCACCCCGCGCCCCTCCTGCGCGATCAGCCGCATGGCATCGGCGAACTCGTCCGCCCGGCCGCGCGGACCGGTTCCCACCACGTCCAGCAGGGGATCCATCGCATGCATCCGCACCAGCACCGGCTCGGGCGTCGTGATGTCGCCCTTGATCAACACGATATGCTCGGCGCCCTGGGTCTCGTCGGTGTAGATCCGCATCACCCAGTCGCCCCCGTATTCCGAGGTGACGACCTCCTCCTGCCGCACGCGGACAAGGTTGTCGTGGCGGCGGCGATAGGCGATCAGGTCGGAAATCGTACCGATTTTCAGGCCGTGGCGCTGCGCGAAGGCCATCAGGTCGGGCAACCGCGCCATGGAGCCGTCCTCGTTCATGATCTCGCAGATCACGCCCGACGGGTTCAGCCCCGCCAGCCGCGCGATGTCGACCGCCGCCTCGGTATGGCCCGCGCGCACCAGCACACCGCCGTCGCGCGCGCGCAGCGGAAAGACGTGGCCCGGCGTGGCAATATCCGCCGCCCCCTTGGAGGCGTCGATCGCCACCTGCACCGTCAGCGCCCGGTCGGCCGCTGAAATCCCCGTCGTCACCCCCTCGCGCGCCTCGATCGACGTGGTGAAGGCGGTTTCATGGCGCGAGGAATTGTTCGTCGACATCAGCGTCAGGCCCAGCTGGTCGATCCGCGCGCTTGTCATCGACAAACAGATCAATCCGCGCCCATGGGTCGCCATGAAATTGATCACATCGGGCGTCGCCCATTGCGCGGGGATCACCAGATCGCCCTCGTTCTCGCGATCCTCATGATCGACAAGGATGAACATCCGCCCGTTATGCGCATCCTCCAGGATCTCGTCCACCGACGAGATCGCGTCCGACCAATCCCGCTCGACGGGGCCGGGTGTCTCGAACTGTTCGGTCATGGCCGCCCTCTCAAACCGCGTTGTCAGTGCGCCAGTTACCTCATGCATCGCCGCAATGCCAGAGTGGCGCGCGCGGATCAGGGGCAACGTTTCAGCTCCGCCAGAAACGTGTCGAATTCCTCTCTGATCCGGCGGTGACCTTTCTCGTCGACCTCGTCCTCTTCCCAGTTCAGGCCCGATATCTGCGCGCGCAAGGCCAACGCGGCCTCCCGCGCCTCCTTCAGTCGTCCGGCGTCACGCAGCCAACGCGGATAGGCCAGGCGCGTGCTGGACAGGAGTGCGCGCGCATCCTCGATCCGTCCACCCGGCACCAGCAGGTCGGCGGCCCGCCCATATATGACCTGCGCGCTCTTCGCATGAAGCCGCGCCAGGTCCGCATGGTAGGACGGCGTCAGCGGCCGATCCGCCAACCCCGCCTGCAACAGCCGCTCGACGAGTGGCACTGCCGCAGCGGGGTCGGTCCGCAGATTGGCCCTGAGCAAATAGTAAGTCTCCTGCGCCGCGTCATCCCACGGCGCACCATCGGCCGTCTGATCCGCAAGACGCGCCTCGAGCGTGGCGCGGATCCGGTCCGGCCCGGGTATGTCGTGGCTCAGCATGCCCGCTGTATCGGCGATCGTCCTGGCAAGGTTGGCCCAGTCCTTGCTCTCGCCGGCCCGCGACAGAACCGCGTCGAAAATCGCCTCGACAAGGGCAACCAGACGCGCCTTCTCTTCCGGGCGCCTGGCCCCATGGCCGGCACGGGAGATGGCATTGATGACCCGTCCCGGATCGGACATCCCGTCATCGGCGGCCCAGGCCTGAAAGGTGGCCATCGCGTCTTCGAATTCCGCCTCGCGCTCGGCCTCGATCTCTTCCGGGCTCTTCGCGGCGGGGCGCGCCGCGGCATGGCGCCGTCGTGTCATCGACCGGCCGTTCTTCCGCAAGGCCAGCCCCAGAAGGACGATGGGGAATGCCAGAAGCGCGAGGACGAGGCCCCATGACAGCTCGGACCAGACAACAGGCTCCATCGCTCACCCGTTCCTTGCACCCGGCCCGATCTGCCGGGCCTCGTCGAAGATTGCCTCTCGCGGCACGGATCCCGCCAGCCCCGCCGCGTCGACCCAGGCGCGCTCCAGCGCCGTCGCCGCCACCACGACCACGCCCTCGCGGGGCAGGCCCGCGCCGCGCACCAGCCCGCGCAGCCCGTCCCGTATCTCGCGCCAGGGCGTGAACAGGCCCGGTGCTCGGCCCGCCGCCTCCAGCCCCAGAGCCATGGCCACCGCTTCGGGATCGCGCGGCGGATACACCGCGCCCAGACGCGCCGCAGCGCCCCGCAACGCGTCAAGCCGCTCTGCCACAACCACAGGCACCGACACCGACACCGACACCGGCACCGGCACCGGCACCGGCACCGGCACCGGCACCGGCACCGCACCCCGCAGGTCCAGCGCATTCTCCGAGAACAGGAACCCCACGATATCGCGCCCGCTGACGGCACGGATCGTGGCATAGGCCCTGTAGGGCAGACCCAACCGCTCCGCACGCTTCACCCGCAGGCGCACCACCTCCA
>Ga0100398_1000241_pt1 | contig 52986 bp, 57 predicted proteins | sample CryGeymeta201522_FD_81568 | JGI IMG/M metagenome (GOLD analysis project Ga0100398, IMG submission 81568) | Groundwater microbial communities from Crystal Geyser aquifers in Utah, USA - Crystal Geyser metaG 2015-22 | ecosystem: Environmental > Aquatic > Deep subsurface > Groundwater | place: USA...
CGTCAACCAAAACCTTCCACCCAAGCTTCACTTTCTGCCTCCGCTTCCAGGCACGAATGAGCCTCTTCTAGTGCAGTTTGGAAGAATCCGCACAATACCGATGGAAGATTTAAATCAACAACTTGCCAACAGAGTTGCGTCGGTCTCGCCACCATTTCTGAGCAACCTTGTTCAAAGGTTTGGTGCATTCATAAGCCGGACTGGTCAGCCGAACATCGATGTCGAGCATTTCTAGTTGAAAACCACTCATCGGAGTTGATTGATAGGGCGCTTGCAAGAGCCCTGCCCCGTGCGTTGGATTAGTATAGCCACGTCGGGTTTTTACATGTCGGTTTATGTCCAAATGCAGGGGAAATGCCGCGCTGTTCCCAACCGTAATTCCTTCCCCTCACCAACCTTAGAAAAGTGGGACACAAATCCGAAAGAACCCAATAAGCATGGTGACAGAAAAAAGTCCCACCGACCTGTAGCTTATTGTAATAAAAGTAAAAAGTTATGCCGCCCCCGGGCACCACTAAAATACAATAAAATCAAATACCTAAGCTTTTATCCAGAATTGCGTCAGCCGTTTCACTGCGGCGCTGGGTAGCACTCGGGTAACATAACGCCACCAAGCCCAAGAAATTGCTTCACCTAACTGACCGTCTCAATCCTAGATCGTGTCAGACGGTTTCTCGGAAATGTCGCGCGTTACTGCGATCACCATCTTACCGTCAGCGAGACCCTCATTTACTTCTGCGCACTTCTCTTCCACGAGTTCGACGAGTTCTTCGAAGTTCACCACGTTGCCCGCGACAGTCTTTCGGAAGGCGCTTCTTTTGTTCGTATTGGTATTCTTGTCCTTCACCGCCTTCCTCGGACGTGACGCATTCACGAGAACATATATGCCGGTGTGAGATGAAGCCTCCCTCCTGATCCTCTGGATATTTCTCGAAACGCGCGATTGAATCGACATGCGCGGCATGGCGCATGGCGGTCACGCCTTCGACCATAGACTATAAGTCATATTCGACTTAGGTTCACGGAAGGCCCGAAGTCACTGGCGAAATTCAGGAATGCAGCAAGAGGCAGGGGAACGTGCGCCCTCGTGGTTGACTCATAGTCTATATGACGAGGCGAGGGCCGTCCTGTCGCCCGAGGCCCTTCTACTGCCCGATCAAGTCTTGGATTTCATCGACCGACGCGCGGTCACGCACGGCGTCTATGGCTGGTGGTTCGACCATGGCCTTCCTCTGGTGCCAAGGGACGGCTGCATCGAGCGCGACGGGAAACACCTGCTCTACATCGGCATCGCGCCCCCGAAAGACCGGCCGGTGCGGCGAGGTGCGGCGACGCCTGTGAAAAGCCGTCTCTGGCGCAACCACCTGCGGGGCACCGTGCGCACCTCGACCTTGCGCCTTTCGCTCGCGGCCCTTCTCGAACAGGAGCTTGAACTGGTGTTCTGGCGCGACAAGCGAAACCGCGTGCGCATGGATCGCCACCACGAGGACAAGCTATCAGATTGGATCGCCAAACACGCGGCGATCTCGGTCATGCAGCATGACGAACCGTGGTCCCTTGAGGAAACGCTGATCAGGAACGGCCCACCCTTGCCCCTCAACCTGAGCATGTCGGGGCATCCGTTCAGATCGGAACTGAGCGACCTGCGCCGCGCGCTGGGGTGAAGCTGACCGCGCCTGCAACTAACCCCGAGGATCGAGAGCGAAACGCGCGCGCGGCGGCGTTGTATTGAGCCAGCAGCGCCGGGGCGTGCCTCGGGCATGGTGATCCCGTCGCAATCCCGGCTGGCGCGCTGTGCGCGGCGCTCACGCCGATCATCATCATGGCGGCGCATCGGCACGGCTACCCCTGTGGTCTCTCTTGACGGTAAACGAAGTGACCGCGACGGCAGACGCAATGGTCTGAGGTCAGCCGAGCGTTGGGATCTGCCATTCGTCTTCAGGCATGGAGCGCAACCCCGTCCCTGTGAAAGCGCATGTGCCACCCAATCTTTCGAAATGGGCCGAGTGCATGCCATGCCATTTTGTGGCCAAGGCAGCGTCGCGGTTTCCCCTCGGGACAACAGTCCCCAACGCGGGCTTCAAGGATCTCAAGGCTAGCCTGAGAAACGAGATGAGCGACCAGCCTTGGCTGATCGGCGACAGGCTGCGCGACCTGCAAGACCGACCAAGGCTGGTGAAGACCCGCTGACCCGCGGGTTGGAACTTGCGATTGGCGTGACAGCACCCGTCCATGGCGCGGTTCCCACCGGATCGTTCAACCGGGGGCAGAAGTTCTTCCGCAAATCAGTGGAAAATTCGGCAGGACTTGCTGGCAAACGTCATCCTGTGGGTCCGGTTTCAGCCACTTTTCAGCCATGATTCAAGCGCTGTCTGAAGGGTGCTGGGCAATGAAACCGCTGCCACGGTAGTTCAGGCAACCAGGGATCTTGTTCAGCGCGAGGCGCAAGACGCAACACGTGTAGAGGCAGGTCAAAAATGGATACGGGCAGAGCAGAACTGCAGGGCGATGAATTGCCCCCCGGCTCGGTCCTGTGCGGCGGGCAGTACACCATTGATCAGTATCTCAATGCCGGTGGGTTCGGAGTGACCTATCTGGCCCGGGACAGCCTCGGGCGCCGTGTCGTGATCAAGGAGTGTTTTCCCAGCGCCTTGTGCTTTCGCGCAAACAAGACGGTCCGCGTTCGATCCCAGGGCAATGCCTTGGAGTTCGACACGATCCTGGAGCTGTTCGAAAAGGAAGCCCGCGCGCTGGCCAGTTTGCAGCATCCCTATATCGTCGGCGTCCATCAGTATTTCCGCGACAACGATACGGCCTACATGGCGATGGATTTCGTCGAGGGTCGTACCCTGCTGGACATCATCGAATCCGATCCCGCCCTGCTGACGCCGGAGGTGGTGAAGAGCCTGCTGAAACAGCTTCTGCAAGCCGTCGGGTTCATTCATCGCAACGATATCCTGCATCGCGACATATCCCCCGATAACATCTTGATCGACGAAAACAATCTTCCGGTCCTGATCGATTTCGGAGCGGCGCGGGAAGATGCGACGCGGGTAAGCCGTGTCCTGTCCAAGGTGCTGACGGTAAAGGACGGGTATTCGCCTCAGGAATTCTACCTGATGGGGAGCGCTCAGGTCTATGCCAGCGACCTCTATGCCCTTGCGGCCACCTTCTACCACGTGGTCAGCGGATCCGCTCCGGCAAGCAGCCATTCGCGCATGGCGGCTGCGGTCCGAGATGGAGACGATCCTCTCACCCCGTTGGGCCACGTCCCCGGCTATGACAAGGCGTTCCTTGGCTCGATCAACACCTGCCTGAGTCTGTTTCCCAAGGATCGGTTGCGTACCGCCGAGATCTGGCAGGAAACCATCGATGCCGAATTGCGCAAGAAGAAATTGCTGAAACTTGCAGAGAAGGACCGGAACCTCGACCAGACGGTTGCGCAGCTTGTGAAAGACTTTTTCAAGGATTTTCAGCCATTGGATCAGAGGCCGAAGGCGGTCGTCGACAAGCAGGCGACGAAAACCGAAACGAAAGGCCGAACGGCAGGCAAGAAAGCGGGCTCGGCTTTGGTCACCCACCTGCCCAAGATCGCGGAGGAGCCGGCGGACACGGCGCGTCCGACAGTCGTGAATATCACCCGTCCGAAAGTGGAAAGGACCTGCACGCACGAACGGCCGAAAGCGAACGATGCGAATGAGCTTGAGGTTCAGAGACCGGCGCTTCTGCCAGAGCCCGCCCTGCAGCCCATTGATCGCATTCGGCAGAAATACATGAAGAAGCCGGAACCCGAAGTTCCGGATACTACCCCGTCAGGATGGCTTTCGCGTCTTGGGCGCGCCACCCGTAACGACCGAAAACCCGACCCTCCCGATACCAAAAAACAGGAATCGTCATGAGCATGAACCGCCTCCGCAACGTCGCAGTCAGGATCCGGCCCTTGGCGAATACGGTGGGGCCGTTGTCCGATACGGATCCTGATCCGAACATGCGTCCCGGGGTGCCCGCCCCGCGCCGGGTGGTGCACGAGCCGGCCAAGGTCCCCAGCAAGCGTCAGATATGGGATCTGGAGGACACGCCGGATGAGGACGGGCAGGATCAGGGAGGGCAGGATGAGGGCGTCCCAAGCCGCGACCGAAGCCTGGCCTTGCCAGAACGCCCCGGCCATCCGCCGTATCAAGACAAGGTCCCTACACCTCCGCCTGGTCTGGCGACACCGTCCGGCGGAGGACGATCCAAGACGCGCATCCTCGGGTTTCATGCACAGGATCTGGAGGATAACCTGTTCGAAAGGCTCGACTCGACCCCGAGGGGTCCACAGTTCCCAGCGGGTTTTCTCGTCGTCGTGGACGGGCCGGGACGTGGAGCCTTCTTCGCGGTCTCCACGAGCGTTTCGACCATCGGTCGCAGCGCCCATCAGGACGTGGCGCTCGATTTCGGGGATGAAAGCATTTCCCGCGAGGGGCATGCATCCGTTGTCTACGATGAAGAACAGAACCGCTTCTTCCTCGGGCATGGAAACAAGGCCAACGTGGTCCGTCGTAACGGCACACCAGTTCTGGCGACCGAAGAATTGACCCATGGCGACCTTGTCCGCATCGGAAAGACGACCCTGCGGTTTCATGCGTTCTGCGGGGACGACTTCACCTGGGGCGATCCGACGTCAACCTCCAGAGATCCGGGCCACAATGACTAGTGCCGCGCGGTTTGATTTCGATGTTTCCTCGGCGCTGAATATCGGAGCTCGGTCGCGCCAGGAAGATGCGCTCGCCGTCGCCTTTTCCGAGGGCGCCGACCATGGCTTTGCGATCGTCTCCGACGGAATGGGCGGCCACGCGTCGGGAGACCTTGCCAGTCGGACAATCGTGGCCGAGATGTTTGCCAACCTTACCCTTGGCAATCTGGAAAACGATATTGACCTTCCCCAGCTTCTGCAAGACGCGTTGAGGCACACCAATGCGCGCCTCGCGTCGCGCGTCAAGTCCACCCCCAGCCATTCAGGCATGGGTGGAACCGTCATCGCCGCCGTTGCGAAGGACAAGAAGCTCTACTGGATCTCCGTCGGGGATTCCGTGCTCTACCTGTTCCGGAATGAAACGCTCTCGCGATTGAACGAAGATCACTCCATGGCTCCCCAGATCGATCTGATGCTGGCGCGCGGCCTCTTGACGGCGGCTGAGGCGGCGGATCATCCGCAACGCAACTGCCTGACCTCGGCCTTGATGGGCAGCACGATTGCGGAGGTCGATTGTCCTCTGCACCCTCTCGTCCTGAAGCCGGGAGATATCGTGATCCTTGCCAGCGACGGGCTGCAATTCCTGCCGGACCCGATCATCGAGGCACTTCTCCTGCGGGCGCGACGGGATGGCAGCCGCGACATCGTGCAGGACCTGATGGATGCTGTTGCAATGATCGACGATCCCGAACAGGACAACACGGCGATCATCGTCTTGCGAGCAGGACAGCCGCGCGCGCGCGTGCGGCAGGGCGCCTTTCGCGCGAAGTCCTCAGCGGTGCTTCGTGCCGTTCGCCGCGCGGTCTCGTCGCCTGTGCAAATGAGATCGCGGAGCTAGGGATGCTCGCCTGCTCCTTCGCCCCAACAGATGCCATCACGCAACTCGACATCCTGGCGGCTTCGGCCCGGTTGCCCTCCCGTGATGCCGAACGGTGCAAGCGTCTGGCCAACACCCTGCGACGTCCAGCGCGGGTCTGTCTCCTTGGATACCGAAAGGCCTTCATCACAAGCGTCCTGAGGGCGGTTCTGGACGTCCCGGCTCTGTCCCTTGGCGCGCTGCCGCCTGCGTTGGAGGTGCGGTTCGGTCCATCCCTTCGCACACGTGCCACCTTTGAAGATGGCACGACCCAGACCCTTGAGGGCTGGCCTGGTGCGGACAGGTTGCAAGACGCCCCCGTGTTCCTGCAGATCGACCTGCCAACCGAGCGTCTTCGGGTGATGTCCCTGCTTGTTCTCGCGCTGGAAGCCGACCCGGCGATGCACCGCCCCGCCTTGTCTTGGGCAGCGGGCAAAAGTGAAATTGCGGTCTGGTGCACCCCGTCGTTCGACGCGGCGGAAGTCGACATCTGGGCCAGCGCACCGGAACGGCTGACCCAGCATGCCTACCTGCTGGAGGCCCGCCCGAACCCGACGCGCCATCGGCAATTGGCCGTGGAGTCCTTTGCCCAGGTGTTCAGCCCGACCGCGATCGAGGCTCAGGCCGTCTTGCCGGATGTGAAACCCCTGCTAAAGCGCCTGACGACCGATATTGCAGAGGCTCGAAATGCCGATCTGGACATGGTGCAGCTGTTTCTGCATCGCCTTGGTCATCTGGTCCCAGGGGTGTCTCCCGCAGCCAAACCTGTCGACCGGGACGAGGGTAGCCGCTTGGGCATCCGTCCGGCTTCGAACCTGCGCCCTGTATTGTCGGAACCGATGCTCTATCTCATGCAGCGCTCCCGTGGTCTGTCCGAGACGCTGGCCGGTTCCGTGGCAGAAGATTGGCCGGCGAACATCCTCGCCCACTGTGCAGAGACGGTGCAGGCGCTGCGCGAACGGGCCGAAAGCTGGCCCGATGACGAGCCCGTTGTCCTAAGCCTGCAATCCTTGATCGACGAGATCTGCGATGCCGCGACCCTGCTTGAGATTGAGGGACGGGCAGAACAGGCTCATGATGCTGCGGCACTTCTGTTTCAGGTGCGCGTCGCTTTCGAAAGGGCGTTGGGTTGGGGGGACGCGTGAAATGAACCACGACCTCAAGATCGCATCCGATCGTCTGGCGGCACCGCTTGCCGGCGGGTCATTTCAGGGGTTGATCCCCCTTGTTCAAGATATCCGCGACCTCGACACCGCGCTGCGCTTGCTTCACGATCTGGGCGACGAGACAAGCAAGGTTGCCCTCAAGAAGCTGCGCCAACGGACGCGGGAGATCGAGCCATCGGTGACGATGATCGGACAGGTCAAGGCAGGCAAGACAACCCTTGTGAATGCAATGGTCGGCAAGGCGTCCCTGCTGCCCTCCGATGTCAATCCTTGGACATCCGTCGTGACGTCGTTGCACCTGTCACCGACACTCAAACCCGCAAACCAGCGGGCGCGTTTCCGCTTCTTTACCGAAACGGAATGGTCCAGCCTGCTGAGCACCGGTGGTCGGGTCGGGGAACTCGCCAAACGTGCCGGCGCCGAAAAAGAGCTTGAGAAAGTCCGTCTCCAGCTTGCCGACATGCGCGAAAAGTCCCGATTGCGCCTTGGGTCGACATTCGAAGCGCTCATGGGGCAAACTCATGACTACGGTTATATCGACCGGGAATTGATCGAACGATATGTGTGCCTCGGCGACGATTTCGGCCTGGATACCAGAGCGGACAAGAACCAGGGCCGGTTCGCGGATATAACCAAATCGGCCGATCTCTTCGTCAGCCTTCCGTTGCTGCCCATGCCCTTGTGCTTGCGCGACACGCCCGGGGTCAACGACACCTTCATGGTGCGCGAACAGATCACCGTGAACGCGATCCGCGGCAGCAACCTTTGCGTCGTGGTCCTGTCGGCACATCAGGCCTTGTCCACGGTCGACCTTGCCCTGATGCGGCTGATCGCCAACATTCCTACTCGCGGCGTCATCATCTTCGTTAATCGTGTCGATGAATTGGCCGATCCCGCCCGCGAGATCCCCGAAATTCGCGCCTCCATACTCAAGACGCTGGCCGCTCAAGGCGTGTCACGTGACACGGAGGTCGTGTTCGGCAGCGCCCATTGGGCGACACACGCCATGACCCGCACATTGGGGGCGATCGGACAGGCCAGCGCCGAAGCATTGATCAACCTCGCTGAATTCGAGGCGGCCCGAACCGCGCCGGAAAAGGATCCGTTCTCCATGGTGTGGACGCTTTCGGGCGTGCCCGCGTTGGAACGCGCCGTCGCGAACCGCATAATCGAGACGGAAGGTGCTGAAAGCATCGCGTCGATCTCGAGTGCCGCGCGCAATATCGCGAACACGATTTCCGCCGCGCGCTGCATTGTGGTTCGCCGCGTGATGGAAGGTCCGCCGAAGCCCGTGGACGTTGCGTCCCTGACACGACAGATTGACGACACCCGCGATACGAGCCTGGCCGATCTTGCGGCCGAGTTGGATGGCTTGACGGATGCGCTGGAAGCGCGGCTCGAGAAGGCGCGCCAATCTTTCGTGCACCGTGCCGTCGCCTCGTTGATCGAACATCTTGAGATCTATGGCGAAGACGTCGTCTGGACCTACGATCCCACCGGCCTGCGCTTGTTGTTGAGGTCGGGCTACCAGGTCTTTTCGGTAAAGGCATCCCGGGCTGCTTCGGATAGATTTGCACGATGCTCCAGCGCCCTGAAGGAGTTGTTCGTTCGCCATTACAATCTGTCGGATGCCGGCTTTGACCTGGAGCCTCCGCCATTTTTGCCACCTCCCGCGCCGGTGCTGCTCGGACGCACCATCGCGCTCGACATCAAGGGAAGCTGGTGGAGCCGGTGGTGGCGCAGAAAACGCAGCTATGAGGCCTATGCGCAGGAATTCCGCGCCATGATCGAAGCGGAAATCTCGCCTTTGGTCGACGGGGTGATGGTCGATCTTGCGTTGCCCTTCAAGCACGCCCTCATCGAGGAGCTGGAGGAGTTCATCGCGGCACAACGGGGCATTTTCCTTGCGATGGCGGCGCGATCTCAGGCCGATCTCGACGAACTTCGGCACCAACAGTCCCATGCCTTTGACGAACAGGGCAGCGCATTGAACAAGGCGCGCGCCATATTGACAGATTTCGCCCGCCCAGACGCATGGAAGGCCTCAAGATGAACACGAGTTCGCACACGCGACCAGGCAAGCACACGGACAAACCGACGATCGCGTTGCTTGGTGAATTCAGCGCAGGGAAGAGCACCCTTGCCAATGTGCTGTTGGGCGAAACGAAGTCTCGTGTTCGGGTGACGGCAACCCAGTTTCCGCCGATCTGGTACGTTCATGGCACCGGGATGCCGGTTCATGTGGCCCCGGATGGCACGGAAACCGACATGCCCGATGGCGCGATCGAGGATATGTCCCTGCAAGACACTCGCGTCGTTCGCGTGCCCTTGCAGGCCGGTATATTGCGTCATTTCAGCCTGCTTGACATGCCCGGAAGCTCCGATCCGAACATGTCCCCGGACATATGGGATGCGCTTCTTCCCATGGCGAGTATCGTCATGTGGTGCACACCTGCGACCCAGGCCTGGCGTCAATCGGAAGCGTCAATCTGGGACCGCGTGCCGGACCAGGTGAAACGCCGTAGCCTTCTGCTGCTGACACGGATGGACAAGCTTGTGACGGCCGGTGACCGTTCAAAGGTGATCAGCCGGGTCGAGCGCGAGACCGCTGGCCAGTTTCGGTCGGTGCTTCCGGTGTCCTTGCTGGATGCACTCGGGCCGGCTGACCGTCAGGATGCATCGGGAATGCCGCAGGTCATCGCCGCGCTGAAGGGCATTCTGACCGGGTCGCCGGAGCCGGAACATGCGCCCATTGCCCGATCGACCGGCGATGTCCCCGCGCAGGGCAGACCTGCCACCCGCATTGTTCCACGGCGCGTTTCTGCGCGGCAAGTGACGCGTCGCTCCCTCGCCGGGGACGGACCTGGCCGCGAGGGCACCGGGCATGAGTGACCATCACGCCTGCCTGGCGCCCGGGTTGGCCGTGACGCGCGCCGCGATCGCCTGCTTTCGGTCCGACGTGTCGGACTGCGTCGCGGCCCTTTGGAGTGACATGAAGGCGGATATCGTGCTGGCCAACGATGCGGACCTCGATTTCCCGCAAGAGCACCTAGATGCACTCTGCACGGCGACGACACTGGCCTTGTCGGTTCCGATAGAGGTCGATGGGGACCTGCCGGTGCAAGCCGTTTTCCTCGGCCGAAGCGGTGGCCGCATCGTCTTGCGCGATCCCGTCCTCCCGACCCATGCGATGACTTGCCTCTGCGCGCCGGGCGCGGATCTGGTCCGCCTGCGGCAAGCCATGGTCGATTTCCTCGCCCAAGACCGTCAGACCGGGGCGGATCGATGACCAGTATCCCCAGAATTCGCGATATCCTGTTGGCGACGTCACAGGTCGGGCGCCTGGCCCCAACGTGTATCCCGATCGGCGATCCAGACGAGGCCTTGAGGCGTCTGGCCCGGGACATCGACTGGATCGTGCTGGCCCGCCGCATTCTGGTGATGTTTACTGATTCGACTTCCCTTGCGCTGGACGTCCGGCACCGGCGGCTCCTGCGATATGTGCATTTGCCGGATCAACAGATGGTTGCGGCAGCGGAGCACATGCCCGCCGCTCCGGGTCTCAACTCGGATGACTGTCCGACGATCGCGGCCGGACTTCGGACGTTGTTGGCAGATCGGACAATTCGAACGGTTCGGATCATCGAGGATGCGAACATCGACTTTCCCCACACGTCCGGCGTATCGGCAACCGCGCTTCTGGGGACCTGCGATGCCTTGGACGTGGTGCCGATGACACTTGATCTCGAAGGCATCCTGTCGGATTTCATCGAGTTGACTTCCGCAGGGGTCATTGCTGCCTGCGTGATCGCGGACGATGATGCGGATATCGTTGCCATCAGCGGCACGGACGACAGCATCCTTGCGATGGCAGACTGGGCGGATCGTGCGGTCAGCGTTCCTCGGGGAGACGGCTCAGGGATGCTCCCGCCGCTGGAGACGGGGGGGATTGGAGCGATCGGATGGTCCGCTGCGAGAGCTTGCCAGCTCTTGATTGTTCGCGCCCCGCATGGGTTGGGGCTTATCCTGGTCGACGGTTCCGACAGCCTCGAATGCCTGACGACCTTGCGTGACATCATGGAGAGGTGACCCCCTTGTCCAGTGTCGGGCGGGGAGGGTCTTTGCCCGGCACGGCGGTAGCCTCCGGTCCAGGTCTGTTCGGGATTGCCATTTTTCTCTGGGTGACGCGGCTCTTGCTTGTGGCGCTCGTGACCTGGCGCCGCCGAAATGATGCACGGCGGGGGCGCGGAACAGCGAAGGATCACAGTCCCGTCCGGTCAGGACCATATCCGCTCCAAGGCGCACGCGAAGCAAGACAGGCATTCGAAGACGGGGCAGTCAACCGCGCCCCCCTCGGCGAGGGTCAGCGCAGGTTCGATCCGGTCATCGGCGAACCCGGCCCCGGCCCCGGCCCCGGCCGCGATCCCGAGTGCCCGCCTCATCCTCTTGTCGCGGCGGATTGGGCAACGGGCGCCGCTGCGCTTCCGGGCCGCCGCAACCCGTATCGCCGCGCCACGGCGTAACGGCAGAGCGCCATGAAGCGATAGAGGCCATGGACGAATTTGCCATAAGGCATCGTCAGGAAAAGCGCGAAGACCACGCCCAGATGCACCACAAGCAGCGGGCCCATCAGGGGTGTCATTGCCAAGATGTGTAGGCCAAGCCCGGTTACGGCGGTCAGCAACAGCATCAGCGTGAATGCCACGTCCATGCCCGCCATCCGCCCGTCCTTCAGGGCCGATATGCGTTTGCGCCTGGCCGCTAGCAGGCCACAGGCGCCTATCGCCAACCCGATGCCTCCTGCCGTCCCGAGAAGCTGGGGCAAGTTCCACCAATCGTAGGGCGCTTCCCAACCGAAGGCATAGTGATAGACCGTGCCGGTAGACGTCGCGGCAAGGCAAAGCAGGAAGCCGTAGAAGGTCAGGTGATGCCACAGACGGCGGTTGTCGGTGGGCTTGTCATCGTCGTTGAAACACCCGACGCCACCGCCGTCGAGATATCGCAGGCTGCCCGCGTCGCGCATCGCCTGCCGCAGCGACGGCGAATCTGCATTGACGGCGTTTGCGGCATTGGCATCGCGCCAGAAATTACGCATCCCCATGGCAAGTGCGGCGAGAGCGAAGACGAAGGCGGGCCCGAAGAGCCAGACCATCATGTTGTGTGGCATAAGGGCATAAAAGCCCTCGGGTGACGTATGTGCGGAGAAGAGTGCGCCCGGCGCGTTCACGGCGATCACGCCTATCAGGAAGACCGATACGCACAACGCCACCAGAACGGCGGTGAAAAGCCCGTTGCGCGCGAAGGCCGGTGCCAGAGCGCGCGGCCAAGCATAGCGCGCATAGCTGTCGTTGCGGACCTCGGCGAGGATCTTCGGGATGTTCACCGCGAATTCGTGGGGCGGCGCGAATTGGCAATCGTGGTAGCAAGCGCCGCAATTGTGGCACAGATTGGCAAGGTAATTGAGGTCGCCATCGGTGAAGCTGCGCTGCATCTCCAGTGCCGGGAAGACGGCGCAGAGCCCTTCGCAGTATCGGCAGGCGTTACAGATCGTGATCTGGCGGTCAGCCTCGGCCAAGGCATCAGTTGCGTGCATAACGCGCGGCCTCCTCTCCTGCGACGCGCCCGAAGACGGCGCCGATGGTCATGCCGATCCCGGCAAGATAGCCTTGGCCGAGCACGTTGCCCGCCATGATCTCGCCGGCTGCGAAAATGTTGGCGGAGGGGGTGCCATCGGTGGTCATCACCCGCGCCTCCTTGTTCACACGGGTGCCGAGATAGGTGAAGGTTATTCCCGGACGCACCGGGTAGGCGTAGAAGGGCGCGGTGTCGATGCGGCGGGCCCAATGGGATTTCGGTGGGCTGAGCCCTTCGGTGCGGCAATCGTCGTGTTCATCGGTGTTGAAGGTGCCATCCACGACGGTGTCGTTGAATTTGGTGACAGTCCGGGTGAACGCCTCTGGGTCGAGGTCCAGTTTGGTGGCAAGCTCTGGTAGGGTCTGCGCCTCGATCGCGGGATAGACCGAGGGCATGAAGCTGCCCATCGACTTGTCGTCGAACACGATATAGGCGATCTGTCCGGGCTGGTCGGCCACCAGACGGCCCCAGATGGCATAGCGCTTGGGCCAGAAATCCTCGCCCTCGTCATAGAACCGTTCGCAGTTCTTGTTCAGAACGATGCCGAAGACGATGCAATCGAGGCGCGTCACGATACCGCCGTCGAACTTCGGCGATCGAGCGTCGATGGCGACAGCGTGGCACTGGGTCGGGTCGCCGACCGGTTCGATCCCCTTGTCGAGCAGCATGCGCAGGATCGTGCCGCGATTGTTGCGGGTGCCGCGGATCAGGAAATTCTCGGCCCGGTCGCCCCAGTATTCCTTGAGCCATTCGATGTTGGATTCGAATCCGCCTGCCGCCGTCACCAGCGTGCGGGCATGGACGCGGTAGCGGTCGTTCGCTGTTTCCACGACAGCCGACGAAAAGAACCCGTCTGCGATGTCGAGGTCCACGACGGTTGCTTCATAGCGGATCTCGACACCGAGTTTCTCGGCAACCGAGTAGAGTCCGTTCAGCATCGCCCTGCCGCCACCGAGGAAGAAGGCGTTGGTCCGTCCAAGGCCCAATGTGCCCCCCAAGGGCTGCTGGAACCGGACGCCCGATGCGTTCATCCAGTCCCAAAGCTCCTTTGATTTGGCGATGGTGAAGCGCGCCAGTTCCTCGTCTGTCCGCCCACCGGTGACGCGCAGCAGGTCATCCCAGAACTCCTCCTCAGTATAGGGTCCGGTCAGGATCTGGTTGCCCTCGTCATGGGCGCATCGCAGGTTGCGGGTATGGCGGGTGTTGCCGCCCCGGTTGAACTTGTCGGATTGCTCGATCACCACCACCGACGCGCCACTGCGCGTGGCCGCGATGGCCGCGCAAAGCGCGGCATTGCCGCCACCCACGACGACGACATCATAGCGAGTATCCAGATCGCGGATCGGCAGGGCGGCGGGGTCGTTGGGGTCAGCCATGGTGGACAATCAATTCTCGCGCAGGGCGTTGAGCCGCGCGACATCGCCCAAGCTATCGATACGGGCCGCCATCAGCACCAGTTGCTCGATGCGCTGGCACAGGCCGGTATCGTGCCGGGCGTTGAAGAGCGGTCGGTAATGGCGATCGGCGGCGCGCTGTCCAACACTGCAAGAGCCGGCCCGTTCACCATGTCCGCAGTCCCCGGGCCGCGGGTAGAGCGGCATATGCCCGGCGATCCGGTCATATCGCCGCCGCCTGTGGCTGCCAGCACGGCCCACCGCCACGTCTTGCTGCATCAGGATGAAGCGCATGTCGCGCCGACGCGCGGCCTCGATCAATGCCACCGACGCGCCGTCAGGATGATCGACGATGAACAGAGTTCCCGCTGCCTGGATCGCGTTCGCCAATACCTCGACCGTGGTTGCCATTGTTCCCTTCCGGCGTTGATGATTATTCATCTGTATACTTTTGCATCCGACCGGGTCAAGGACGCCGACCCGCTCAGTCGCCAAGCTTCCGGACCAGACCATTCGGCTGGCAATAGGTGCGTAGTCACGCAAGGCCATTTTTGCAGGAGATGCCGCTTTGCTTTGCTTGACGCCGCCAAAGCCATTGGCCCTGGAGCCCTCCTTGCAGGTATTGATCCACTCTGTGTCGGCGCGCACCGCACGGGCAACGCGCAAGATCTTGCGGTCGTCCGACGACCAGACGCCGACGGCGAGGCCGAAATCGAGGGTATTGGCCTGCGCGATCAGGTCGGTTTCATCGTCGAAGGGCAGCACCACGGCGACGGGCCGAAGATTTCCGGCTGGATGGTGGCGCCGGCGTTGCGGGGTAAACGGAATCGATCCAACCGACAGTCAACGCAGTCATCGGGGTGGCCTTCGGCAGGGGCAGATGCGGTGTCCGACCGTTCCTTCTGTTGGACATTGGCTTATCCAAGCGTATGCATATTGGGATCTGCACCAGCAACGCCACGATGATCCGTGCAATGCCGGGTTCTACCCTTTGGGCAGTCCCGTCCTGTGGACGTTGACAAGATTGGATGTTCGGGTGACTTGACCGTTGGCGCGGGGTCGGTTCGAACAGTGGGAAGAGAGACAAGGGAGTGTCGAGCCATGTCCATTGCCCAGCAGGTCTATGACGACCTGATCGAAGGCCTCCGGGTCGGAACCTATCGACCGGGGGACAGGATCCGCGCGGAAGACGTGGCGAAACATTTTTCGGTCAGCCGCACGCCCGTGCGCGAGGCGCTGTCGCGCCTCCAGGAACGTGGGCTGTTGGAGATGACCTCCTCCGGGCTGTCCGTGGCGCAACTGGACAGGACCTCGGTGCTGGAGCTTTATGCCATCCGGGAACTTCTGGAAGGCTCCGCCGCGCGGTTTGCGGCGCAGCATGCCTCGCCCAGCGACCATTATTCGATGCGCCATATCGCGGAGGCGTTCGAAAAATGCGAGGGCGACCCGGCCCGGGTGGCGCAACTCAACCGCGCGTTCCATGGCGCGATATACGATGCAGCCCACAACAAGTATCTGCTGGGCATACTTGCGGGCATGCATGATGCATTGATGTTGCTGCCCTCTACGACCTTTGCGGTGGAGGGGCGCCAATCCACCGCGGTGGATGAGCACCGGGCGATCCTTGACGCGATCGAGGCGCGCGACCCCGATGCCGCCGAGCATGCGGCGCGGCTGCATATCGGGCGTGCGCGTGACACGCGGTTGGGGATGATGTTTCAGTTCTAGGCCCCGTCCGGCGGTGAGTGTCAGAGCTGGTTTGACCGTATTCCTCCCAGCCGTGATCAAGTTCTGTAGTCGTCAGAGCCCCAGAAGACGTTTTGCATTTTCCTTCAGGATCAGGGGCTTGACCTCGTCCCGGATCGCCGTCTCGGCGAGGTCGGCAAGCCAGCGGTCGGGGGTTATCGCAGGCCAGTCCGAGCCGAAGAGCATTTTCTTTTTCAGCAGACCGTTTGCGTATTTCACGAAGATTTCGGGGAAGTATTTCGGCGACCACCCGGACATGTCGATGTAGACGTTCGGCTTGTGGGTCGCGATGCTGAGTGCCACCTCGGTCCACGGAAAGGATGGATGCGCCGCAATGATCGGCATGTCCGGGAAATCGGCGGCCACGTCGTCGAGGTAGAGTGGATCGGAATACTTGAGGCGCATGTTCATGCCGCCACGCATGCCCGCGCCCACGCCGGTCTGCCCGGTGTGAAAAAGTGCAATGGCGCCTTCTTCGGCGATCGCCTCATACATGTAGTAGGCGCTGCGATCGTTGGGATAGAAGGCTTGCATCGTCGGGTGGAACTTGAAGCCGCGCACCCCGAACTCGCGCACCAGCCTGCGCGCCTCCCGCGCGCCGGCGCGGCCCTTCGCGGGGTCGATGGAGGCAAACGGGATCATGATATCGCTGTTCTCGGCCGCGTGCAGGGCCACCTCCTCGTTGGAATAGCGACGAAAGCCGGTCTCGCGCTCGGCATCGACCGGAAAGATCACGCACCCGATGCGGCGCTCGCGGAAATAGGCGGCGGTTTGCGGCACCGTGGGCAGCATCCCGTCCTTGCCGGCGGGATTCTTGAAGTAGCTCGCCATGCCAGCCTGGAATTCGTCATAGCCATCGTCGCGACCATGCTTGCACGGCTCTTCCGCATGGGTATGGAAGTCGATGGCAACCAGATCGTCGACGTTCATGTGCAGGCTCCGGTTCTGTGCTGCGGTCCAGTCATCGGTCAAGTCCTGTAGATTTCCTCAGGAGGCGTGCAATTTCCCGCTCCTCGGTAGGCGTCAGATTGTGGCGTTGGTCGTCGTTTGCACCGGAATGGCGCGCGCGCTGGTCGGCCACAAAGGCGCTGCCCGCCGCAGCCAGGTCCAGCGTGACCGAGCGGCTTTCGTCCTCGGGGATGTCTCGGACGAGCAAGCCCTGGTGCTTCAGTCGCCGGATCATCCTGGTCATGTGCGCAGGCCTGGTCCAGAGGGGTCGCGCCAGACCTCCATGACGGAGTCCGGGTTTGGTGCCGATCAGCAAGAGCGCCGAGAATTCACCTGACCGCAAGCCTTCATCGCCAAACCTGTCGAAGAAACGTTCGAACACGCGCACCAGCGCCACGCGAAGCACGAAGCCGAGCGTATCGGCCAGTTCCGCGAGGTCCACGGACTTGCTGGATACGAGCCACGGGCGGCGTTTGCCGGGAGCGGTCATGCCGTGCCGTCCGGGCGGATCACCTTGCCCGCATTCTTCGGCAAGAATGCAGTCAGGCGCTGTTCCGCTTCAGGGGATGTCGCGGTGAAAGAGGTGTCGCGCGCCATCGCATGGATGCGAGGCAGGGCGTTGATGACGGCATGGATCGACAGTTCTGCGTTGGATGTGGCCTTCTTCACCAATTCGAATGATTGGGCGAGAGCCTTCCCCGTCAGCAAGACATATCGCAGGATGTTCCATTCCTGTGCGGTCTGCGCATTGATCGATCGGCCGGACAGCATCATGTCCGGCATTCGGGCGGTTCCCGTCAACCGCGCGACGCGCCCTCCGCCGCCGCTGGCGACAAAGATCCCTCGGGTGACTTCGGGCAGAGCGAAGAATGCCCTTTCGTCAGCGATCCGCACATGTCCAGAGGCCGCAAGCTCCAATCCGCCGCCGACCAAGGCACCATGCAGCGCCATGAACCACGGAGTCGGCCCGAAATCGACACGGCTGAACGCCTGGTGCCGGCGTCGCAAGCCACGATCATCTTCCAGCGGCGTCTTGCCGACATGTTCTGCCAGGTCCAGTCCGGCGCAGAACTGAGCGCCATGACCGAAAGATACGGCGGCCTTGGCCTCGGTCCCGGCGTGTTCCACATCGCGCGCGATCACTTTCACGAGCCGACAGGATATTGCGTTGTCTTTCTCGCGATGGTTGAGGCCGATCACGGCGACCGGCCGTTCATTCCGTAGGTCAGCAAACCATCGGTCGTGTCGGCTTTTGGCACCGTCTGCCCCCGTCCCTGCACTTGCCCGGCAAACTCTTCTGTTTTGAGTACTTCTATTTGGTTTCTACGTAAAGAATTAAGCAAGAACGTGCATTCGGCCAATCGGCGTTCCGGCCATCTGCATCACCGGCACGGGGGAAGCGGCATGACGACTGGTAACCTGAGGCCAGTAAAGGTTTGGCAGCCAGGGTTGATCACGGAAGAGAGCGCCGATGGGCTCATCTTGCTGCGTCAGGCCGATCCGCTGCCCGATTGTCTGCCCCGATACAACATTGGGCCGACGAGGCGTCGGATCGCACATGGATGGCGGAACGCAGCGACAAGCTGACCGCCGAGGGTGGCTGACGGCGGTGCAGCTACGGGATGTTGGCCCGGCATCCGCCGACAGTCGGATCGACGCTCTTGCGGTTTGGACGGCCGGTCGATCGGCCGCTGCTGATCCTGTCGGGCGACGGGCTTGCCCACGCCAAAGTGGCGTTGTCGGCCCAACATGTCGGCAACGCCACGGCCGCACTGGCGCCCGCCCATTTCGGGGTGGGCGATTTGGGCAAGTTGCGCGACATCGCCGGGCAGGTCACGCCGGGCGCGATATTCGTGGACGATGCCGCGCCTGTCGCGGAGGACATCGCAGCGGTCTTCGCGCCGGACCTCCCGGCAATCGCTTGCATGGGAATGCTGTCCGACCGCGCGGTTCCTGCCTGGGCCGAGGTGCTGGCCACCACACCAACCGCTACGGCGCGACGGGCCGTCGAGCTGACCGGCCCCGATGCAATGGTCAAATTCATGTTCACCTCCGGAACGACCGGGTCGCTCAAGGCGGTGATCCAGACGGAGCATGCGGTGTTCGAACATGAAATTGATGCACGATTGTTATGCCTTCATGGCGGCACCTTCCTTATCGACGGCGGCGACCCCACGCCGAAACTGATCGGAGAGACAATTTGCAATCTGCACGAGATTGCGCCGACATGGTTTTTCAACTGTCCCATGCGCGTGACCGGCCGCCAAAGCGCACCCTGATCGACGTCCGCATCCAGTCGATCCATGAAGCCACCACCAGAATGCAGGGCATTGGCGTCTTGCGGCGGCGTCCGGTGCGCGGTTGCGCTGCATTCGACGCCCTCCACGCGCCGGTGGGATGCCCGGTGGCGCGAAGCTTGCCGAGGTGCCCTGCACCGTGCGGCTGGCAGTGGCAGAAGATGGGTTGCGTGCCGGGCGGCGGGCTGGTGCACGGCATTGGCGCAACTGCCTGATCACTTTGCTGTCCATGGTGAGGCGCCCGGCAAGGCATTGACGGCACCTGACCGCGCGACGCAGGCTGACTGGCGCACACGCAGATCGGGCAAGATCTTGTTTCCCCTCGGGGGAGGATCAGGTACCCAAGCGCCGGACCCTTGACGCAGTCCGGATCGGAAAGGCACCTTGATGAGCGATAAACCTGATTGGCTGGATCGTTTCGCCGGATTGTCTCGCCTTGACGCGGCGACACGGGCCTTGCTGTCGGACCGAAGCACAATCGTGACGGTCTCCGAGGGCACCACGATCTTCGGGCCAGGCAATTCGCCGCAGAACATGCTGTTCCTTCTGGATGGCCGGGTGCGGGTGCAGCAGGTTTCGGAGACTGGGCACGAGATCGTGCTTTACCGCATCCAGGCAGGCGAAAGCTGCGTTCTGACCACAGCGTGCCTGCTGGCATACGAGGATTACTCGGCAGAAGGGATCGCGGAGACCGATGTGCAAGCGGTCGCAGTTCCGCGCGCGGTCTTCGACGAGTTGGTCGCCACCTCGCAGCAGTTCCGGAACTTCGTCTTTGCGGCGTTCTCCAAGCGGATCACCGACCTGTTCCTCATGATCGATGAGGTCGCCTTCCAGCGGCTCGACGTGCGGCTGGCCGACAAGCTTATCAAGCTTTCTGCTGGAGCCCGCCAGGTCGCCACGACACATCAGAAGCTGTCGGTGGAACTGGGCACTGCGCGCGAGGTAGTGTCGCGCCAGTTGCAGGAATTCCAGCGGCGTGGCTGGATCGAACAGGCGCGCGGGAGCGTCACGCTTCTAGAGCGCGAGAAACTGGAAGAACTGGCCGATCATAGCGCCTGAAGTTTTTAATGGCGTTGGTGACATAGTCACCGACGTGGCGTGTGCGATGGGGTATTCAGGATGCAGCTTTTCAAGGAGACATCCTCAATGACAACCAATGTTGGCACGATTGATCGCATTTTCCGCTTCGTGCTCGGAATCGTTTTGCTGGCGGCGCCATTCGTCAGTGGGTTGACCCTGTTCGATAGCCCGGTGGCCACCGTGATTGCAGTGATCGCGGGTGTTGTGATGTTGGGAACATCGGCGATGAAATTCTGCCCGCTCTATCGGATCTTCGGCATCCGGACCTGCAGCCTGTCATGATCGAAACCGTATTCACGCCGTTCCAATCCTTGGGCGGGGGGGCCTTGATCGGCCTTGCCGCCGTTCTTCTCATGGCCGTCCTGGGGCGCGTCATGGGCGCCACTGGCATCCTTGCCGGGTTCATGCAGCCGACCACGCTGTCGGACTGGTCGTGGCGCGCAGCGATCTTGCTGGGTATGGTGACAGGCCCTGCTACGGTGCTGCTTTTCACCGGCCAGTTTCCAGCTGTTCAGGTGCCGGTGTCGACCCCGATGCTGGCCATCGGCGGATTCATTGTAGGCGTCGGTGTCACTTTCGGTGGCGGTTGCACCTCGGGTCACGGGGTCTGCGGGATGGCGCGATTGTCACAACGTTCGCTCGTTGCAACGGGAACATTCATGCTGACGACAGCGATCACCGTCTTCGTAATCCGCCACATCTTCGGAAACTGAATCATGCGCCTTGTTTACACCTTCTTGATCGGTTTGGTCTTCGGCGTTGGCATTTCCATATCGGGCATGGCCAATCCTGCCAAAGTGCTGAATTTCTTCGATGTCTTCGGCACTTGGGACCCGAGCCTTGCCTTCGTGATGGGCGGCGCCCTGATCGTGACCGCGATCGGCTATCGACTCGTGCTGAACCGTCGCGCGCCCATGATGGACATGCGCTTTCACCTGCCGACGCGTCGAGATATCGACTTGCCGCTGGTTCTCGGCTCGGCCGTTTTCGGTATCGGCTGGGGGATCGCCGGGTTCTGCCCGGGCGGAGCCTTGCCTGCGCTGGGCACCGGCCGGTCCGAGGTGTTCATCTTCACCGCAGCGCTGGTTGTCGGAATCTTCGCTGCACGCGTCGCCCAAGCCGCGCTGACGCTGCGGAAAACTCAAGCATCCGCTTGATCCGTTGGAGGAAACAGAAATGACTTATCCAGTGGACATGTCCGTCCAGCCCGAAGTTTCGGCCCATTTCGATGAGGCTACAAACACGATCAGCTACATCGTGAAAGATCCCGGCAGCCCGCATTGCGCCATCGTCGACAGCGTGATGGACATCGACTACGCAGCCGGCCGGATCACCTATGACCACGCCGACAAGCTGATCGCCGAGATCGAGTCGCGTGGTCTGACGCTGGACTGGATCATCGAGACCCATGTCCATGCAGATCACCTGAGCGCTGCGCCCTACATTCAGGCGAAACTGGGCGGCAAGATCGGCGTCGGCGAGAAGATCATGGTGGTGCAGGAGACCTTCGGGAAGGTGTTCAACGAAGGCACCGAATTCCAGCGTGACGGCAGCCAGTTCGACGCGCTGTTCAAGGACGGCGACACCTACATGGTTGGAAATATGCAGGGCTTTGCAATGTATACGCCCGGCCACACGCCTGCCTGCATGGTGCATGTCATGGGCGATGTCGCCTTCGCGGGGGATACCTTGTTCATGCCCGATGGCGGCTCGGCCCGCGCCGACTTCCCCGGCGGGGATGCGGGCCAGCTTTATGATTCCATTCAGAAGGTCCTGAGCTTGCCGGATGAGACGCGGCTTTTCATGTGTCATGATTATGGTCCCAATGGCCGCGCCATCCAGTGGGAGACCACAGTGGCCGCGCAGAAGGCCGACAACATTCACGTCGGTGGCGGCAAGACCCGTGAGGACTTCATCAAGTTCCGAACTGCGCGCGATGCGCAATTGGACATGCCAAAGCTGATCATCCCATCATTGCAGGTCAACATGCGTGCGGGCGAAATTCCGACCGACAAGAGCGGCAGGCCGATGCTCAAGGTGCCGATCAACGGCCTGTGACAAAACGGAGCGAACCCCGGAATGGAACAGATCATGCGAAGTGAAACCACAATCCTGAACCTGAACCGGCCGCTCCATATGGAGATGACTGCAGCGCATCAGCATCAGTTGCACGCCCGTGTCCTGGACGACTGGGGGCTCCATGTCCTTGCCGCGAAGATGCGCGAGGAGCAGGCCGAGGAGATTGGGCATTCAGACCTTTTCATCGATCGCATCATGTTCCTGAAGGGTTCGCCCGAAATAGCCTTTGCCAAGTCACCGAAGCGGCATGGTTCTCTTGTCGAGATGTTCCAGGCGGATCTTGCGGACGAGGAAGAGGCCATCGTCCACGACGTCACGTCTGCCCGGCAGGCCTACGAGGAAAACGATACCGGCACCGGGCCCCTGTTCGGCCGGATCGCTTTGGACGAAGAAGGTCACAAGGCATGGTTGGAACTTCAGTTTGATCTGATCGAACGCATCGGTGAATTGGCCTGCACCGCAAAGCTTGTTTCTTTCGCGCCAAGCGGCCGTGGCTCCTCCGCCTGAGGCAGGGCATCACTCGTAACCTGAGGAAAAGAAATGGATATCAAGTCCCTGGCATCGGGCATTTCTGTCAGTCAGCAAATCATGGCTTCCGAACTCCAAGCCATCAAGGATGCCGGTTTTCGGGGGGTCATCTGCAATCGCCCAGACGGCGAAGGAGCGGATCAGCCGACCTTCGACGAAATCGCGCGCGCGGCGCAGGCAGTCGGGATCGAGGCACGCTATCAGCCCATCTTGGCGGGCAAGGTCTCGGATGACGACGCGGCGGCGTTTGACACGGCGCTGACTGATCTGCCCGGCCCTGTGCTGGCCTATTGCCGGACGGGGACGCGCTCGGCCACTTTGTGGTCGTTATCGCAGGCCGACCGGCGCAGCCTGACCGACATTCTGTCCATCACCAAGGCGGCGGGCTATGACATGGGTGGCGTCGTGCGGCGCATCGCCAATGGCGGCAAGACACCAACGCAAACAGGCGATGCCAGCTACGAGGTGGTGATAGTCGGCGCAGGCGCAGGCGGCATCGCAGTGGCTGCGAGCTTGCGCGCCCGCAAACCTGGGCTTGAGATTGCGATCATCGATCCCGCCGATATCCATTACTACCAGCCCGGCTGGACCATGGTCGGCGGCGGCATCTTCGATCCCGAGGACACGGCGCGTACCATGGGATCGCTGATCCCCAAGGGCGTTGCATGGATCAAGGCCGCCGTTGCCGCCTTCGAGCCTGCGGACGATGCTGTCATTCTCGATGGCTGCCGGGTGGTGAAATACAAGCGTCTTATCGTTTGCCCGGGCTTGAAGCTCGATTGGCACAAGGTCCAGGGTCTGGTCGAGACCTTGGGTCAGAACGGCGTGACATCAAACTACCGTTACGACCTCGCCCCATACACCTGGCAACTGGTGGACAGGATGCGGTCGGGGCGGGCGATCTTCACACAGCCGCCGATGCCGATCAAATGCGCGGGGGCGCCGCAGAAGGCAATGTATCTGTCCGGCGACGCATGGCATCGGCGCGGGGTGCTCAAGGATATCGACATCCAGTTCAACAATGCGGGCGGCGTGCTGTTCGGTGTGAAGGACTACGTTCCCGCCTTGATGGAGTATGTGCAAAAATACGACGCGACGTTGAATTTTTTCCACAATCTCGTTGCGGTTGACGGTCGGGCCAAGACCGCGTGGTTCGATGTCGCCAAGCCCAACACACCCGTCGAGCAGGTTGAGATCCAGTTCGACATGATGCATGTGTGCCCGCCGCAGACAGCGCCCGACTTCATCCGCGTGTCGCCGCTGGCCGATGTCGGCGGATGGGTCGATGTCGACCAGGCGACGCTGCGCCACAAAACCTACGACAACATCTGGTCGCTTGGCGACGTCATGAATGCGCCAAATGCCAAGACCGCCGCCGCCGCCCGCATCCAGGCCCCGATCGTGGCCGAGAACATGGTGGCCGACATGCGTGGCGGCTCTGCCGTGGCGCAGTACAACGGCTACGGCTCGTGCCCGCTAACGGTCGAGAGGGGCAAGATCGTGCTGGCCGAGTTCGGCTATGGCGGCGCCTTGCTGCCGAGTTTCCCGAAGGCCGTCATCGATGGCACCAGGCCGTCCCGCGCGGCGTGGTTGTTGAAGGAGAAGATCCTGCCGCCCGTCTATTGGCAGGCCATGCTGAAGGGGCGGGAATGGATGGCAAAGCCCGTCAGGGTCAGCGCCGACTAGACACCATCGCCGCTCCCATGCCGTCGGGCATGGACCGGCATCTCCCCGTCTCCGACCTTCTCGATATAGCGAAGTATTCCGCGATGACCCGCTACCTGCCCATTCTGACATGGGGCCGCACTTATGACCGGGCCGCCCTGTCCAACGACCTGATGGCGGCCGTGATCGTGACGATCATGCTGATCCCGCAATCGCTGGCCTATGCCTTGCTGGCGGGCCTGCCGCCCGAGGCGGGGCTCTATGCCTCCATCGCGCCGATCCTTCTCTATACGATGTTCGGCACCAGCCGTGCCCTGGCGGTTGGCCCCGTCGCGGTCGTGTCCTTGATGACCGCGGCGGCGCTGAGCAACATCGTGGAACAAGGCACGATGGGATACGCGACCGCTGCCCTGTCGCTTGCGGGCCTGTCGGGCGTGATCTTGCTGGCGATGGGCCTGTTCCGGCTCGGCTTCGTGGCGAATTTCCTGTCGCATCCCGTCATCGCGGGTTTCATCACCGCGTCCGGCATCCTGATCGCGGCCAGCCAGATCAAGCACATCCTCGGTATCGACGCCGAGGGACACACGCTTCTGGATCTCCTGTCCTCGATCGGCGCACATCTGGGCCAGACCAACTGGGTCACGGCGCTTATCGGCCTCGCCGCGACCGGGTTCCTGTTCTGGGTTCGCAAGGGACTGAAGCCATTGCTGACGCGGCTCGGGATCGGTGCCGGTATGATCGGAGTCCTGGTGAAGGCCGGGCCTGTCGCGATCGTCGTTGCCACAACCTTTGCGGTCTGGGCCCTCGATCTGTCCAATCAGGGCGTCCGCATTGTGGGCGCGGTCCCGCAAAGCCTGCCGCCCTTCACCCTGCCTTCTCTTTCCCCGGCCTTGCTGGGTCAGTTGCTTTTGCCGGCCTTTCTGATTTCGATCATCGGATTCGTGGAGTCGATTTCCGTTGCGCAGACCCTGGCCGCAAAGAAGCGCCAGCGCATCGACCCGGACCAGGAACTGATCGGGTTGGGTGCCGCTAATGTCGCGGCCTCGCTAACGGGCGGCTTCCCGGTCACCGGCGGCTTTTCCCGGTCCGTGGTGAATTTCGACGCGGGAGCCGAGACGCCAGCCGCTGGCGCCTTCACCGCCTTGGGGCTTGCAATCGCTGCCCTTGCCCTGACACCGTTGATCTTCTTTCTGCCAAAAGCAACCTTGGCCGCTACCATCATCGTCGCCGTCCTCAGCCTTGTGGATTTTTCCATTCTCAAGCGCGCATGGGCCTATTCGAAAGCCGATTTTGCAGCCGTGCTGGCTACTATACTCTTGACCCTTGCACTCGGTGTGGAGGCGGGCGTGTCAGCGGGGGTCGGCCTGTCGATCCTGCTGCATCTCTACAAGTCGTCTCGTCCGCATATCGCCGAAGTGGGGCAGGTGCCGGGAACCGAGCATTACCGCAACATCCTGCGTCACAAGGTCATCACCGATCCCGCCGTCGTTACGCTCCGGGTGGATGAAAGCCTCTACTTCGCCAATGCGCGCTTTCTTGAGGAAAAGATCCAGAATCGCGTCGCGGGTGACAAGGCGATCCGGCACGTGATCCTGCAATGCTCGGCCATCAATGAGATCGACCTGAGCGCGCTTGAATCTCTTGAGGCGATCAACGAACGCTTAAGCGAGATGAACGTGAAGTTGCACCTGTCGGAGGTCAAAGGTCCGGTTATGGATCGTTTGAAGAAGCAGCATTTTCTCGAGGATCTCACGGGTGAGGTGTTCCTGACCCAGTTCGAGGCGGCGCAGAGGGCATCAAGCGCACGCTCTTCAGACGGAGCCCCCGGCGTTGCCCCCGCCGTCGCTGCCGACTGACCGGGCATTCCGGGGATCGGACGCTTGGCTTTGTCTTCCGCTTCGCCGACAACTGGGACATCGGAGCCGCAAGGGACAAGGGGCGAGGCCCATGACCATAGACAGCCAAACCACCCATGACGCGTTCGAGGACCCGCGCAATGCCGATATCGGGATCTATGTGAATGGCGAGATCGTCCACCGGGATGCCGCCAAGGTCTCGGTCTATGACAGCGGCTTCCTGCTGGGGGATGGCATGTGGGAAGGGATGCGCCTTTACAATGGTGTGTGGGCGTTCTTCGATGAGCACATGGAGCGCTTCTTCGACAGTTGCAAGGCCGTAAGCCTCGATGTCGGGATGGATCGCGCTGGCATTGCCGCAGCGCTGGAAATGACGCGAGCTGCCAACGATATGCACACCGATGTGCATTGCCGCATGATGCTGACGCGCGGCGTCAAGGTGAAGCCGTTCCAGCATCCATCCCTGTCGCGCAGCGGCCCGACGCTGGTGATCATCATGGAGCATTCGAAGCCCGTGGACCGCCTGCATTCGGCAGGCATCCGGCTGGCCACGGTGCCGCAGGTGCGCGGCTTGCCGATGTCGCAGGACGCCAAATACAACAGCCATTCCAAGCTGAACTGTGTCATCGCCTGCCTTCAGGCAGAACAGGCCGACGCGGACGAGGCGCTGATGCTGGACCCACATGGCTTCGTGAACACGACCAATGCCTGCAACTTTTTTATCGTCCGCCGGGGTGAGGTTTGGACTTCGACCGGCGACTATTGCATGAACGGCGTGACTCGGCAGAAGGTGATCGACCTGTGTCGTGCCGAAGGCATCCCGGTGTTCGAGAAGAATTTTTCGCTCTATGAGGCCTACGGCGCGGAAGAGGCGTTCCTGACCGGGACCTTCGGTGCGCAAACCTCTGTTGCCATGATCGACGGCAAGTCCGTAGGGGACGGGTCGCGCCCGGTGACGATGCGCCTGCGCGACCTCTATAAGCAGTTGGTCGCAGATCACGTGGCGGCGCAGGTCCGGGCCTGACCCGCGGGCGGTCGCGTCAGAGGCACCCCCGCAATGTCGCCGAGAGATTTCGCAGCAGTTGCGGATAGAGGGCAGGGCCGGGAGCCAGATCTGAACCGAGTGGGTCTAGCAAACCCGTCGCGGCCCGGGTTCCATCCAGAACTGTCGCAACGAGCCCCGCATTGAATTGCGGCTCGGCGAGCACACAATCGATCCCCTCGGCTGCAATTCGGGCTTGAATTTCGCCGATGCGTGCCGGGCTGGGATCGGAAGCGTCGCTGAGGGAAATCGCGCCTGCGGCGGGCAGGTCGAACGCCACCTCGAAATACTGATAAGCGTCATGGAACACGATGTAGCGGCCATTGCGGACGGGAGCCAGCGTTGCGTCCAGATCCGCAATCAACGCGTCGGTTTCGACAATGGCTGCAGCGGCATTGGCGAAATACGTGCCTGCATTATCGGGATCCGCAGCAGAAAGCTGTGCGGCAATCACGTTGAGCCAAGTCGCGGCGTTCTGTGGCGAGAGCCAAGCGTGGGGATCGCGGGCAGCATGGGCATGGCCTTCGTGATCATGGTCCTCGTCATCGTGTTCAGCATGATCGTCGTGGATTTCCAGGTCACCATGCTCTTCGTGATCGCCATGCTCTTCATGATCGCCGTGGCCGTGGGACTCGAACAAGGCATCTTCGCGAAGTTCAAGAACAAGGGTCCCGTCGGCCTCCAGCAGCGACGTGACTGTCGCCAACGCGGCCAATGTTCCGATCGTGTCCTCCAACCAGGGCGTAAGCTCTGGACCGATCCAGAACACCAGTTCCGCATCCTGGAGGGCGGCCGCCTCGGACGGGCGAAGGCTGTATTCGTGGGGGCTGCCGCCCTGCTGCACGATCAGGTCCGGCGCACCGACGCCCTGCATCACGCGGGCCACCAGGGAATGCACCGGGGCGATATCCACGGCAACGCGCGGCACTTCAGCCAACGCCGTGCCGCTGGTCAGGCAGGTGGACAGCGAAAGGGCAAGCAGTATTCTGGACATCGGAGACTCCATGTGATTTTATAACATCTTGAGCGGCCATAATCAAAATGTGATAACATGACAAGAGTTCTTAGGCGCGATGATGGGCGAAAGGCGGCCCCCCTGGGCTTCGCCAGCCACAATCATGCCGCCTGCGTGGCCGATGCCCTTGCCGAGGCCGAAAACCGCTGCGCAAGCGAAGGCCTGCGCTTCACGCCCGTGCGCCGCAAGGTGCTCGAAATCCTGGTGCAGGAACATCGTGCACTCGGGGCCTATGCGATTCTCGACCGCCTGCGCGAGGACGGCTTCGGATCGCAGCCGCCAGTGGCGTATCGGGCATTGGAGTTTCTTGTTGCCCATGGATTTGCCCACAAGATCGAACGGCTCAACGCCTTCATCGCCTGCGCCCATCCCGCCGAGGCGCATGCCCCTGCCTTCATGATCTGCCGCATATGCGACACTGTGGCCGAGGCGCTGTCCGGCCCGGCCCGCGGCGCCTTGGGGGAGGCCGCACGCATCACTGGCTTCCGGATCGAACGCACCGTGGTGGAGGCCGAAGGTGTCTGCCCCGATTGCGCCAAGAAGACCGACTCATGAGCCTGATCCGTGTCGAGGACCTGGGCATCCGTTATGGCGCCCGGTCGGTTCTGTCTCATGTTTCGCTATCAGTGGAGCGGGGGGAAATCGTCACCATCGTCGGGCCCAATGGATCCGGCAAGACGAGCCTTTTGCGGGCGATCATCGGTGCGGTGAAGCCTGCAACGGGTAGGGTTTTGCATGCGCCGGGGGTCCGACTCGGCTATGTCCCACAGCGGTTGCATGTCGACCCGACGCTTCCGATCACCGTGGCGCGTTTTCTACGATTGCCTGGTAACATCTCGCCCGCCGCTATTGCCGCAGCACTGACGCAGGCTGGCGTGCCGGACCTGGGCGCCGCGCAAATGTCGCAACTCTCGGGCGGCCAGTTCCAGCGGGTGCTGTTGGCTCGCGCGCTCGTCGGCAAGCCCGACATCTTGTTGCTGGATGAAGCGACCCAAGGCCTTGACCAGCCGGGATCGGCGGCGTTCTACCGCCAGATCGAGGCGGTGCGGCGCGATACCGGCTGCGCAGTTCTGATGATTAGCCACGAGTTGCATGTCGTGATGAGTGCATCGGACCGCGTGATCTGCCTCAACGGCCATGTGTGTTGCGAGGGAACACCGGATATTGTCGCCTCCGCGCCGGAGTACCGTGCCCTGTTTGGCACAGGAACCGGGGGCGCACTGGCGCTCTATCGCCATGATCATGACCACGATCACGACCATGCGCACGGGCAGGAACAGGTTCATGCAGTAGGCCAATCCGAGGCGGCTGAGTGATGCTGGATGACTTTATGGTTCGCGCCGCGCTGGCTGGCATCGGGGTTGCCTTGGCTGCGGCCCCTTTGGGGTGCTTCGTGGTTTGGCGGCGAATGGCCTATTTCGGCGACGCAACCGCACATGCCGCAATTCTTGGTGTAGCGTTGTCGCTTGCGCTGTCGATGTCAATTTTCGCGGGGGCCCTAGTGGTGGCGCTTTTGATGGCGTTGATCGTCAATTCACTCTCGGGGCGCGGCTATGCCATGGATACGCTTCTAGGTGTTCTGGCCCATTCCGCACTGGCCTTCGGCCTCGTGGCCGTGTCCTTCCTGTCAGGAATTCGCATCGATCTGATGGCGTATCTGTTCGGCGACATTCTTGCGGTGTCGCGCCTTGACCTGGCGATGATCTGGGGCGGGGCGGCGGTGGTCGTGGCGTTGATCGCGTGGCGATGGTCGGCTTTGTTGACGGCGACGCTGAACGAGGATCTCGCCTATGCCAGCGGTATCGATCCCAGGCGGGAGCAGTTGGGCTTGACCTTGGCGCTGGCGATCACAGTGGCGGTCGCGATCAAGGTCGTTGGTGTCTTGCTGATAGCCGCCATGCTCATCATCCCGGCGGCGGCGGCACGACCTCTCGCGCGTACGCCCGAGGGAATGGCCGCTGTCGCTGCCATGATCGGTTCGATTTCGGCGGGAATCGGTCTGCGCGCGGCCTACGTCTTCGACACGCCTGCAGGACCGTCCATCGTTTGCGTGGCCGCACTCATCTTCGCCATGACGAGTGTGATGCGAGGTGTGAGGCACGTACGCTAGGTTTGGATTCTCTGAAGGTTGTTCAATGCGTGGCCCGGGGGGCTTGGCCGTTGGGGATTGAGTGTGGCCGCATGGTGTTGAACCAGTCAAGCCATCTTGGCAGGTCCCGGTTTCGGGCCTGAGAGCTTGGATGTGAGGCGCCATAGGCCCATTCGCGCTGAAGGGTTTGAACGAACCTCTCGGCCTTGCCGTTTATGCGCGAGGTGAAGGGGCGGGTGCGGATGTGGCGAATGTCGCAGGCGGAGAGAGCCTTGCCGAACAACGTCGAGCGGTAGCACGAACCAGTGTCGGTCATCACCCGTTCGACGCGGTTGCTGCGGGCGACGAACCAGTCCAGCGCGCGAGCGAGAAAGGCGGTCGCGCTCTCCTTCTTCTCGTCGGGCGGCGCCTCGACACAGGTCAGCCGTGAGGCGTCGTTCACCGCGACAGACCCGGCGGGTGAGTAATCGTCCGACGCGCGTAGCTTTTATCGGGTGCAGCGGGTCGGGCGATTACGGTGGTCGGGGCCCGGGCATAGTCAGCCGAAGTTTCAAATCCGAGAGCCGAATGTGGGCACTGCGATTTGTAATCATCTGCCCGGGCGGCGATCAGATCGTGGGCATGGCCGTAATCCTCATCGCCTCGCGTTCGCTGCACCCCCAACGAAAACTTTGATCCGGTGCAGGCGTTGCGAGAAGCCCCACTCAAGGATACGAACAATGCAGGAATAACCTGACGAACACCCGAAGCTCCTTCTGGAAGAAGACTGCCTTGACTGCTTTGACGACCAAATTCGCCACGTCCTCCGACGGGACCCGCATCTCGTTTGCCACAACCGGCCATCCAGATTTACCGTCGATCGTCCTAATTCATGGATGGGCCCAGCAATTTATCTGTTGGCAGCCGGTTCTAGACAGGCTTTCGGATCGTTTTCACATAGTGGCCCTGGACCTCCGTGGCCATGGCGGTTCAGACAAGCCCGATACGCCCGAAGCCTATAATGACACCGCCTGCTGGGGCGACGACGTAGCGGCAGTGATTGCTGCTGCCGGGGTCCGGCGTCCCGTCCTGGTGGGGTGGTCCTACGGTTCGCGCGTCATTGCCGCCTATCTCGACACCCATGGCGAAGGCGCAATTGCGGGTGTGTTGCTTGCCGGGGGCATTATCGCCATCGGTGCAGCGCGTGAGGACTGGATGGTCGGTCCGTCCAGTCCGGGTCTCGACCGCGATCTCTACACCGAAGATGCAGCTCGCCGGATTGCCGCCACCGCCCGGTTCGTCGCAGGCTGCACGAAAAGCCCGCTCGATCCGATCACCTATGCGGAACTGGTCGGGGCCAATATGCTCTGCCCTGCCCACGTGCGCCGCGCCCTCTTCGGCGCGACGGTCGATTTCCGCCCCGTCTTTGGGGCGATGTCTGTGCCGGGTCTGGTGATTCACGGTGCTGTCGACACGGTGGTGACGCCCGCAACCGGACAGGCAGCGGCAGCGCTGATGTCACATGGCCGTTATGTCGCCTATGAGAATGTCGGTCATGCGCCATTCCTGGAGGATGCGGACAGGTTCGCGGACGACCTGGCGCATTTCGTGGAGGCGTGTCGATAATATGTCTGTAGAACGTCGGGGGCATTGCGCTGCGATGTCCTGACAAGGATCAGAAGGTTCAGAGGTTCCTTCCTTCGAGCCACAGGAGCGATCGGTCTGTTCATGCACCCGAGCTACCACGCTGGTGTCACGAGATGAATCAATCCTCCAGACCTTGCGAAACAAGATCATGCCCGCTCATCCTCGCGTGAAGGCGGCCGTATCTTGACTTTCACAGCGCCGATCACGCGCCAGCGACATGTGCTGCCATCTCCATGGTGATGGCAGCACATGAAATCACCTGGAACGTCAGAGAAAGCTACACCTTCGCCGGCAATTCTGAAAGCCTGCTCAAGTCGCGGGGAAAAATCGCGAGGCGATTCGAAATATAATCTGTCATGGGAGGACAGCATGCTTCATTCACTTCTTCGCGGGCCGAAGGGCCTGGCTGGATCTGTGGCCCTGGTCGCGATGAGCCTTGGTGTACCGGCTCTGGCGCAGGAACAGCTTTCGATTGCGACTGGTGGCACTGGCGGTGTCTATTACCCTGTTGGCGGCGGCCTGGCCGAGATCATCAACAACCATGTCGATGGCTATTCTGCGACAGCCGAGGTCACAGGTGCCTCCGTCGAGAACATGGGCCTTGTGGCCATCGGCGATGCCGACCTGGCACTGGCTCTGGCAGATACTGTCGCCCAAGCCTATTCCGGCACCGGCCGCTTCGAAGGCCAGCAACTGCCGATGATCCGCGCGCTCGCCTCGGTCTATGCCAACATGATTCACATTGTGGCGCTGGAAAGCAGCGGCATCACGTCCCTGGCGGACCTGCGCGGTATGCGTGTGTCGATCGGGGCGCCCGGGTCGGGCACCGAGGTCAACGCCGGCGCGATCCTCGAAGCGAACGGGATCAGCTATGACGACATCGAGGAGCAACGTCTGAACTTTAACGAAACCGCCGATGCGTTGGCCAACGGTGATATCGATGCGGGCTTCTGGTCGGTGGGCGCGCCGACATCGTCAATCCTGAACCTCGCAACGACTCAAGACATCGTCATCATCGCGTTGAGCGAAGAAGAACTGGCCGCGGCGATGGCTGCCGATAGCACCTTCGCGACCACGACCCTGCCGGGCGGGAGCTACACCGGAGTGGACGCCGATATCGCGGTGTTGGGTATTCCGAACGTCCTTGCAGTGTCGTCGGAAATGCCGGACGACCTGGCCTATGCCATCACCCGCGCAATGTTCGAGAACATAGCAGAGTTGCAGGCAGTGCACCCGGCGGCGAATGAGACCACAGTGGAGTTCACCATGTCGGCCACGCCGGTGCCGATCCACCCCGGTGCGATCCGCTATTACGAAGAGATCGGCGCAACCATCCCGGACGACCTGCGTCCGTGATGTTCCGGTCCGGAGGGGGGCTGTCATGCGCAGCCCTCCTTCTGCTTCTGCCCCTCGTTTCCATACCCCCCCGATCAGCAACAGCGGAGGACCTTGTCGCCACGCTTGCTGACGGGTCAGAGATCGCGCGGCTTGACGTGCCCGAAGGCTCTGGCTGGTGCGTGCTTTGGCACCACTCCGTGCAAGGGTTCGAAGTGTCTGATTGTTACGAGAATAGTGCCGGACACATGGTGCTTGCATGGTCGCATCTGCCCGATTTCGCAGCTGGCCTGGATCATATCCCCGGGAGGGGTCGGCAGGTTTCGGACGGGCAGGGGGGGTATTTCATCCTCGAGATCGACGAGCCGGTGCCGGGTGATGCCTATGTGCTGCGTCCTGGAGTCGGGATGGTCGATCATCGATTGCAGGTTGGAGACACGGTCGTTTCCCTCTCTGCGATAGCGCCGCGTGAACGGGTGCGGATTGCGTTGGTAAGGGACGAAGACTGACATGGCCGCCGAACTTCAGATGAACCCGCGTGCTACGGATCAACCGAGGATCGTGCTACGCGCCATCGCAGTCATCGGGATCGCCCTGTCGCTGTTCCAACTCTACGCGGCGGGGGTGCAGCCGTTGGGGTTGTTCTTCCAGAGGCCGATCCACCTCGGCTTTGTCTTGGTCCTGTGCTTCCTGATCTACCCGGTCTTTGGTCGCACCCGCCCGCGCGGCGCGCTGGGATGGGCCGTCGACGGCACGCTGATCTGTGCGGGCATCGCGGCGGGGGCGTGGGTGCCACTCAACATCGATATCATCGCCAATCAAGTCTTTCCGCGCGACATCGACGTCTGGATGGGCATCCTCACCATTGCGGTCGTGCTGGAAGGTGCGCGACGGGTTGTCGGCCTTGGCATGACGATCATCGGCCTGTTCTTCATTGCCTATGCCTTCGCGGGCAGCCGAGGAGAACTGCCTTTCCTGGCCGACTGGATGCCGGGCATCCTGAACCACCGCGGCTATTCACTGGAACGTGTGGCCAGCCAGATGACGCTGGGTGCCGAAGGGATCTTCGGCCTCCCCCTGGGCGTTGCCGCGACCTTCGTGTTCGTCTTCGTGCTGTTCGGGGCCTTTCTTGAGGTGACGGGCGCGGGCAAATTCTTCATCGACCTGGCCTATGCCGCGACCGGCCGCCAGCGCGGCGGCCCGGCCAAGGCCGCAGTCATCGCGTCGGCAGGAATGGGTTCGATCAGCGGCAGTGCCATCGCCAATGTGGTGACCACGGGCGCCTTCACGATACCGCTGATGAAGAAGCTCGGCTACCGCCCCGCGCAGGCTGGGGGCATCGAGGCCGCAGCCTCGACGGGCGGGCAGATCATGCCGCCGCTGATGGGGGCGGGCGCTTTCCTGATGAGCGAGTTTACCCGTGTCCCTTATGTCGATATCGTTCTGGTCTCGTTATTCCCCGCCATCCTTTATTTCGGTGTGGTCTACCTGTTGGTCCATATCGCTGCCGTGAAGCAAGGAATGACGGGCTTGCCGGCAGAGGAATTGCCAAGAGTACGTGTGGTAATGGCGGAGGGATGGCATTTCCTTCTGCCGCTGGTCGCTCTGGTGGCGCTGCTGGTCGCAGGCTACTCGCCTTTGCGGGTGGGCTTCTACGCCATCCTGTCGATCCTTGCTGCCGCGTCCGCAAAGGCATTGTGGAGCTTTGTTGCCTCCGGTCCGACGGTGGCAGGCCTTGTTGCGCTGTGTCGCAGGGGCGCTGCGGTGGCATTCGAGGCGTTGGAACTGGGTGCGCGCAACGCGGTAGCGGTTTCCATGGCCTGTGCGGTGGCGGGCATCATCGTGGGTGTTGTGGGCCTGACGGGCTTGGGCCTGAAATTTTCGGCCATGATGATCGCGTTCTCGGGCGGCAACCTGATCCTCGCAATCCTTCTGGTGGCCATCGCGAGCTTGATCCTCGGTATGGGGCTGCCGGTCACGGCGGCCTATATCGTCTTGATCATCCTCGTCGGCCCCGCGCTGACGCAGGAGTTCGGCATCCCGATCCTGATCGCGCATCTGCTGGTCTTCTGGTACTCGCAAGACAGCAACGTGACACCACCTGTGGCGCTGGCAGGATTTGCCGGCGCGGCGATTGCCGGGTCGAAACCGATGGAGACGAGCATTCAAGCGTGGAAATACGCCAAGGGCCTCTACCTGATCCCACTGTTCATGGTCTTCAACGAGGAGATCATACTTGGTGGACCGCTGCCACTGGTGATCTGGAGCGGGGCCATAGCCGTCCTTGGACTGGTGGCTTTCGCTGCGGCTCTCGAAGGGTTTCTGTTCGGGCATATGCCTATCTGGATGCGCGCGCTCCTGGTGCCGGGCGTAGTCGGCCTGTTCTGGCCCGACCTGAGGATCGAGATCGGGGGATCGGTCTTGATTGTTGCGTTGTTGGGTTTGAACTGGGCGCAGGCACGTCACGTTACGCGCGCGCCCGTTTGAATTGGGGCTTTGGTATTGATCAGGACCATCGCGGCGGCGGCCGATCCCGACGGGTTGCGCGTCCTACATGAGGCCTGATTCCAGTGGCCCGCACCTTCCCCGATCACCGCTTTTACATGCGCGCCACATGCAACACCTGCACCGCCATTGCAAATGAACATTCTTTGGCCCCTTTTTACTCCTCCGTGGTAAACTGCGTTACATCAGATTGTCCTTTGAGCTTGTTTTTCTGCGGCATCGCTTGCGCCGGGGACGCGCATTGCGAGCACTGCGCTGCGGCGGGCGTCGTTGTGGTAATCCATGCACATCCGTCCGGCGTGACCGCTGTTGACATTCAACCTGGCTGCCGATTTCGCGGACGACGCACCGCCCCGGGATATAGCCCAGTTCCTGCGTCACCGCCTCGCCAAACACCCGCAAGGTTCCGCCAGCGTCTTCTCGGCCTGAGCCGCCAGCGTGTTGAACCCCGCCGCATGTCAGTGACCCCGGCCGCCAACCAGATCCGCGTATTGCTCGGCACCGGGATCACGTCATCAGACAATGGACCAGACCCGAAACCGGCGACAGCGCCGCCGGATCCTCTACCGGGATCCGTTGCCCGTCCGACAGCGTGATGTCGACCCGGCTCGAGCAAGAACAGGTTCGAATTCATGGCATGACGGCGCGAACCCTGTGCCACCTACACCCCGGGCAACGATTGCAGGCAGATCGCGCGCTTCTCCTTATCAGACCAGAACCGCTTCTTCTGTCCTTTCATACCCGTCATGACGTGCCTCAAGATGGCCATTCTCGTTCATGGACATTATCGACAACAGCGGATCTTCATCAAAGCGGTCACAGCCGACGGATACCCAGAACGTTCATTGTTCCAGCTTCCCTTCTTGAGAGAACTCGCGCTTTGCCAAATGTGACAATCCAGAAGACAAGCGGCATGCGGCCAAAAATGCCTCCGCATCGCAGAGAAAAAAGATACACATGTAAAAAAGCGAAATCGATGCTAGGGTTGCTGCCGGTGACAGGCTGCGGCACGACGATGAAGGAGCTTCTCGGAGTTAGCAAACGGCAATGAACAAACCCAAGATCAACACCATGGAAGAGCTGTCCGAGGCGATCGGAGTATCGCGGCCAACATTGTCGCGCTACTTTCAGAACCCGAATTCGGTAAAAGGATCGACGTCCCGCAAGATCCAGGCGGGGCTGGAGCGGGTTGAATATGTTCCGAATTTTTTTGCCACGCGGCTCAACCGCAAATCCACGGGAATGATAGGCGTCATCATCCCGTATCTCAACGATCTGTTCTTCACGAAGTTGCTGGAGTCGATCGAGATCGTCGCGATGCAGGCCGGACTTACGGTCATCACCCAGTGCTCCCACGCCGATCCAGCAATCGAGGCGCGCGCGGTCGAGACGTTCATGTCGATGAGCGTGGATGGCGCACTGGTGGTGCCTTTGGGCAATCAAAGCGACCTCGGCGCCTACAAGAGACTGCAATCCAGGATGCCGTTCGTCGTCGTAGACTCGCGCCCGACAACCATGCCGGACGTCGATTATGTTGGAACAGATCACCATCAAGGTGTTGGGATAATGGTAGATTATCTGTGCCGCGTGGGGCGGCCGCCAGTTTTCCTTGCAATGCCGAGGGTCAACTTCAACGCAGTAGAAAAGGAGAATGCCTATCTCGACCGGATGCGGTTGCTTGGGCACGAACCCATGGTGATCGGGACGGAGGAAATTCGGGAGGGCTGGCACTATGAGCCCCACGGCGAGGCCGTGATGGATGCCTGTTTCTCTCGCGGCCACCTCACGGACCGGTCGATTCTCTGTGCGAATGATCGGGTAGCCATCGGCGCCTTGCGCGCTGCTGCGCAGCATGGCCTTGTGCCGAGGCGAGGTGCGAAGGGCGGGCTACGGATCGCAGGATACGATGATTATCCTTTGGGCCCCTTCACATTTCCGGCGTTGACGACGGTGGCTCAGGACTTCGATGCCATTGCAAAGGCTGCGGTTTCGCGACTTCTGGAAATCATCCACCGCGAGGATGCCAGAGCGGGGCCAATAATCCAGCTGTTCGAAGGGGCTCTAAAATTGCGTGAATCGGCCTGATGGCGCAGCAATGCTGCGGTGCGGAAAAAACAGGCACCAAAAATACGTTGACGGAGCGTCATCCCCTCGCCTAAAATTTACATACGTAAAATAGGGAGGTCCTTCGCATGACCATGAAACGTACGCTGCTGTGTTCGGCAGTCGGCCTTGGCCTGACGGCTGGTGCTGCCTTCGCCGACGCCCACTCGCCCACCATCACCATTGCCACCGTGAACAACGGCGACATGATCAGGATGCAGGGCTATACCGACCAGTTCACCGCCGAGACCGGTATAAATGTCGAGTGGGTGACCCTCGAAGAAAACGTCCTGCGCCAACGCGTCACAACGGACATCACCACTAACGGTGGCCAGTTCGACATCATGACCATCGGGATGTACGAAACACCGATCTGGGGTGAAGCTGGCTGGCTTGTCCCGCTCGATGGGCTGTCGGCCGAGTACAATGTCGACGACATCCTGCCCGCCATGCGCAACGGCCTCAGCCATGATGGCACTCTTTACGCGGCGCCGTTCTACGGCGAGTCCTCGATGATCATGTATCGCACGGACCTGATGGAGGCTGCCGGCCTCGAGATGCCTGAGGCGCCGACCTGGGCGTTCGTCCGCGAAGCGGCCGCCGCCATGACCGATCGCGACGCCCAGATCAATGGCATCTGCCTGCGTGGTAAGGCCGGTTGGGGTGAGGGCGGTGCCTTTATCACGGCGATGTCCAATTCCTTCGGTGCACGCTGGTTTGATGAGGGCTGGAACGCGCAATTCGACCAGCCCGAGTGGGCCGAGACGCTGACCTTCTTCAACGACATGATGCAAGAGTCCGGTCCGGCGGGGTTCGCGACCAACGGCTTCAACGAGAACCTCTCGTTGTTCCAGCAGGGCCTCTGCGGGATGTGGATCGACGCAACCGTCGCGGCGTCTTTCGTGACCAATCCCACCGAGAGCGAAGTCGCCGACAGCGTGGGCTTTGCCTTGGCACCCGATACGGGCCTGGGACGTCGCTCCAACTGGCTCTGGGCCTGGGCGCTTGCGATCCCGGCAGGTACGCAGCAACAGGACGCCGCGTTGCAGTTCATCGAATGGGCGACTTCCACCGGCTATATCGAACTGGTTGCAGAGAACGAAGGTTGGGCCAACGTCCCCCCGGGTGCACGGACCTCGCTCTACGAGAATCCCAACTACCAGGAAGTTCCGTTCGCACAGATGACCCTGGACTCCATCCTCACGGCTGATCCGAACAATCCGACCGTTGATCCGGTTCCCTATGTCGGCATTCAGTTCGCCGCCATTCCGGAATTCGCTGGGATCGCCACGGAAGTCAGCCAGGAATTCTCGGCCTTCTATGCTGGTCAGCAGACCGCCGAGCAGGCGCTGGCGAATGCCCAAGCGATCACCAACGAAGCAATGGAAGCGGCAGGCTATCAGTAAGCCGCCGGAGTGTTGCACGGAAGGCGGCGCCTGTCGTCGCCTTCCCACACCCATTGTACCAGACCAATTATTCAATTCAGTTTCCCCCGGGCCACCATGCCCGAAACCGGAGGAGATGTGTCATGGCGACCCAGCATTCGCGATCAGCGGCACGGATCATGATGGCCCCGGCGGTCTTCCTGCTTCTCGTCTGGATGCTCGTGCCCCTTTGCATGACCCTGTGGTTCTCGGTGCGAAACTACCTGCCGTTGCGCGGCGGCGATCTCGGTTTCGCAGGGATCGACAACTACGTCCGTTTCGTGTCCTCGAACGCATTCTGGCCTTCGGTTCTGACGACCGTGATCATCGTGGGCAGCGTCTTGTTGATCTCGATCGTTCTGGGCGTCTTGCTTGCTGTCCTGCTGGATCAACCCATGTGGGGCCAAGGGGTTGTCCGCATCCTCGTGATCGCGCCCTTCTTCGTGATGCCGACCGTGTCCGCGCTGGTCTGGAAGAACATGTTCATGGATCCGGTCAACGGGCTCTTCGCACATCTCTGGCGCTTTTTCGGGGCCGATCCGATAGTTTGGCTCAGCGATGCATCCATTTTCTCGATCGTGCTGATCGTGTCCTGGCAATGGCTGCCCTTCGCGACGCTGATCTTGCTGACGGCGATCCAGTCGCTTGACAGCGAACAGATGGAGGCCGCCGAGATGGACGGCGCGGGCCCGCTCTCGCGCTTCGGTTACCTGACGCTACCGCATCTGAGCCGCGCGATTACCATTGTCATCCTGATCCAGACGATCTTCCTGCTGGCCGTCTTCGCCGAGATCTTCGTGACCACAGGTGGCGCTTTCGGTACCCGGACGTTGACCTATTTGATCTACCAGCGCGTGCTGGAAAGCCAGAACGTCGGCCTCGGCTCTGCGGGCGGCGTCTATGCCATCATCCTTGCCAATATCGTTGCCATCTTCCTGATGCGCATCGTCGGCAAGAACCTGGACAAGTGAGGGAGTAGGCATGGCACGTTCCGTCTCGACCCGACGCAAGGCGCTGAATACCGCGATCGCATGGGGCATCGGCTTGCTGATCTTCTTCCCGATCCTGTGGACCATCCTGACCTCCTTCAAGACCGAGGCAGAGGCCATCGCCAACCCGCCGGTCTTCCTTGCCTTCGACTGGACTCTCGAGAATTACGGAGTGGTGATGGAGCGTTCGAATTACATGCGCTTCCTCACCAATTCGATCCTGATCGCCGGTGGCTCGACCATCCTCGGCGTTATGATCGCGGTGCCGGCGGCTTGGTCCATGGCTTTCGTGCCGTCGAAGCGGACCAAGGACATCCTTCTGTGGATGTTGTCGACCAAGATGCTGCCGGCCGTGGGCGTCCTCTATCCGATCTACCTGCTTTGCATTCAATTCGGGTTGCTGGACAATCGATTGGCACTGGTGGTGATCCTGATGCTCATCAACCTGCCGATCATCGTCTGGATGCTCTACACCTATTTCCGCGAGATCCCAGGCGAGATCCTGGAAGCCGCCCGGATGGACGGGGCGACACTCAAGGGCGAGATTCTTTATGTCCTGACACCGATGGCCATTCCCGGTATCGCCTCGACCGTGCTGTTGAACTTCATCCTCGCCTGGAACGAAGCATTCTGGACGCTGAACCTGACAGCGTTCAACGCGGCCCCGCTGACGGCCTTCATCGCCAGCTACTCCAGCCCCGAGGGTCTGTTTTTCGCCAAGCTTTCCGCGGCCTCCACTATGGCCATCGCGCCGATCCTGATCCTTGGCTGGTTCAGCCAGAAGCAACTTGTCCGGGGCTTGACCTTCGGCGCCGTGAAGTAAGGGAGATTACTCATGGGACGTATCACACTTGATAAGGTCACAAAGAGCTTCGGCGACGTGCAGGTCATTCCGCCGCTGGATCTGACCATTGAGGAGGGCGAGTTCGTCGTGTTCGTCGGCCCGTCGGGCTGCGGCAAGTCAACCCTTTTGCGCCTGATCGCAGGGCTTGAGGATGTGTCGGGCGGCCAGATCCGCATCGACGGACAGGACGCCACCAGGACGCCGCCCGCCAAGCGCGGCCTCGCCATGGTGTTTCAGTCCTATGCTCTCTATCCGCATATGTCGGTGCGCAAGAACATCGCCTTTCCGTTGCGGATGGCGGGCATGGACAAGGCCGAGCAAGACCGCAGGATCGAAAAGGCCGCGAGCATCCTGAACCTGACCGACTATATCGACCGCCGGCCCGGCCAGTTGTCGGGCGGCCAGCGCCAGCGCGTCGCCATCGGGCGCGCCATCGTGCGCGAACCTGCGGCGTTCCTGTTCGACGAGCCGCTGTCCAACCTCGACGCTGCCCTTCGTGTGGGGATGCGGCTGGAAATCACCGAACTGCACGACCGTTTGAAGACGACGATGATCTACGTGACCCATGACCAGGTCGAAGCCATGACCATGGCCGACAAGATCGTGGTGCTGCGCGCCGGGGTGATCGAACAGGTTGGCAGCCCCCTGGACCTCTACCGCGCGCCCCGCAACCTGTTCGTGGCGGGCTTCATCGGCTCGCCGAAGATGAACCAGATCTCTGGGGCGGAGGCGGCCCGCCATGGTGCCACCACCATCGGCATAAGGCCCGAGCACATCAACGTCTCGGCAACGGACGGCATGTGGAAGGGCCGTGTCGGGGTTTCCGAGCATCTGGGTTCGGATACCTTCTTCTATGTCCATGACACGGGTCTGGGCGAAGCCTTAACGGTGCGCGTCAGTGGCGAGGTGGAGTTCCATTCCGGTGACGACGTCTACCTGACGCCCGATATGGATAAACTGCACCGCTTCGACGAGCACGGGCTGCGTCGCGCATGAAACGGCTGGATGGGAAGTCGGCCCTTATCACCGGGTCGGCCCGCGGGATCGGCCGCGGCTTTGCTGCAGCCTATCTGCGCGAGGGCGCGATTGTGGCCGTCGCGGATATCGACCTCGACGCGGCCAGGGCGACGGCGGCGGAACTGGGGGACGGTGCCTATGCGGTGCAGATCGACGTCAGCGATCAGGCGAGCATCGACACGGCGATTGCCACGACCGTATCCAATGCTGGCAAGCTGGACATCCTGATCAATAACGCAGCACTGTTCGATGCCGCCGAGACGGTTGATATCACGCGGGCAAGTTTCGACAGGCTTTATGCGGTCAACGTCGCGGGCACACTCTTTACCATGCAGGCCGCCGCGCGCCAGATGATCGCGCAGGGGTATGGCGGCAAGATCATCAACATGGCATCCCAGGCGGGCCGTCGTGGAGAGCCGCTGGTGCTGGTCTATTGCTCCACCAAGGCCGCTGTCATCTCGATGACCCAAAGCGCGGGCCTGAACCTGATCAAGCATGGGATCAACGTCAATGCTATCGCGCCCGGCGTGGTGGACGGCGATCACTGGGACCATGTCGACAGCATGTTCGCCAAGCTTGAAGGCAAGGCCCCGGGCCAGAAGAAGATAGAGGTCGCCGCAAACGTGCCCGCTGGCCGCTTCGCCACTCCGGACGACCTGACCGGCATGGCGGTATTCCTCGCCTCGTCAGAGTCAGATTACATCGTGTCGCAGACGTATAACGTCGACGGCGGCCAATGGATGAGTTGAATTGGAAAGATTGTCATGAAGCTGTCCAACGACACCCTTGCCGCCCTGCCGGCTGGGATCAAGCGCCCGACCTATGACCGCGCGGCGCTGTCGCCCGGGATCGTGCATATCGGCCTTGGCAACTTTCACCGAGGCCATCAGGCGTGGTATCTGCATCGCCTGTTCGAGATGGGGTTGAACCACGATTGGGCGATTGTCGGCGCGGGTGTCCGGGCGGGCGATGCAGTGATGCGCGAGAAGCTTCTGGCGCAGGATTGCCTGACGACGCTGATCGAACTGGACCCCTCAGGCCTTGCAGCGGAAGTCGTCGGCTCGATGATCGACTTTGTGCCGGTGGAAGACGATAACGCCGCCCTCATCGCCCGGATGGCCGATCCGGCGATCCGCATCGTGGCGCTGACAGTGACGGAAGGCGGCTATTATGTCGCCCCCGCCGATGGCACTTTTCACGCCACCCATGCCGATATGGTCCACGACGCGGCCCATCCAGACGCGCCGCGCACGGCGTTCGGTGCCATGATCGCGGCGCTGAAATCCCGCCGCAACGCGGGTCATGGTGCGTTCACCTGCCAAAGCTGCGATAACCTGCAAGGCAATGGCGATGTGCTGCGCCAGACGGTTCTGGGCCTGGCGCGCCTGTCCGATCCTGCACTTGCGGACTGGATCGCCCGGCACGTCACTTTCCCGAACTCCATGGTTGATTGCATCGTCCCCGCCACCGGTCCGAAGGAGTTGGCGCTGGTGGCCAGGCTCGGCATCGACGATGAAGCCCCCGTCACCCACGAGAAGTTCCGCCAATGGGTGATCGAGGATAAATTCTGTGCCGGTCGCCCCGATTGGGACCACGTCGGTGCGACCTTCACCGATGATGTCCACAGCTACGAATCGATGAAGATCCGTATCCTCAACGCGGGACACCAGGTGATCGCCAATCCTGGCGAGATGCTGGCGATCCCCACCATCGCGGGTTGCATGGCGCATCCCGGCATCCGCGCGCTTTTCCGCAAGCTGGAGCTGGAAGAGATTGCGCCCCATGTCGACCCCGTGCCCGGCATGAGCCCGCAAGACTATGTCGACCTGATCGACTACCGCTTCTCCAACCCAGAGATCGTGGACACGACCCGCCGCGTGGCCTTCGACGGCTCGTCACGCCACACCGGCTTCGTGCACCCGATCATCCGGGATGGCCTCGCCGCCGGAAGCCCGATCGAGGGTCTGTCGCTGGTCGAGGCGGTCTGGGCCCGAATGTGCGCCGGAACTCGCGAAGATGGCAGCGCTATCGCGCCCAACGATCCGCTCTGGGACATGCGAACCGCCGCTGCGGCGGAAGCCAAGAGCAATCCGCGGGCGTGGCTGGACCAGCCCGCCCTCTATGGCTCTCTGGCCTCGAACGACACTTTCACCAATGCCTTTTCGCGCTGGTTGACCCTGATTTGGTCCGAGGGTACCGAAGCCGCACTGCAGGCCTATATCGGCTGATCAGCCAGGCTGGGCAGATCACGCGCCATCGGCCCGCCATGGGTCCCTGTCCAGATCGAAGCCGGTCGCCAGGGCGCGCATCTGCGCGACGCTCGGCATACGTAGCCAGCGAACGCTCCCGATCCTTGAAGATTTCCCCATCCCGTTCCGCTGCCAGCGGCCGAAGATGAACCGCGATCAACGCGAACTGACTGTCTGCGAACCCGCTCCGGGCTGTTCCCATCGCGATCCCCATCCCCGAGAGCCAGAGGGGCCGGGTCGAGATGTTACCAAAGTTTCATGGAATGGGCGCTTGCTGATCCATCCGACTCGGGATAGCGATTGTCTAGTTGTATATAAAAAGTATGTGTCCAATGTCTGACCTTGCTCGCGCCAAGCTTTCCCAAAGGGATCAGGCCCGCTGCGACCGGTTGTCGGTGCTGGCCAAGGCTGCACCCGCCCGGCTGGTGGACCTCTGGACCAAATGGCTGTCCGGCGCGGCGGAGCCCGCACATATCCTGCTGCGTCCGGCCGAGATCGGCACCGTGATGGTGCGCGGGCGCGCCGGGGCCAAGGGCGCGTCCTTCAACCTCGGCGAGATGAGCGTGACGCGATGCACGGTCCGCGTCGGCGACACCGTCGGTCACGGCACGATGCAGGGCCGCGACAAGAATGCAGCGCGGATCGTGGCCCTGATCGATGCGTTGGCCGAAGGCGGACAGGCCGCGGCGCTTGATGCCGCGATCCTGACCCCCCTGCGCGCCGCTTCCGATCAGCACCGCGCCAGCCGCGCCGCCAAGGCCAATGCGACGAAAGTGCAATTCTTCACCATGGTACGGGGGGACAGTTGATGGTGCGCGACACGGCTCTGACTGGCGGCTTCCAGGATCCGCCCCGCGATGCCGCTCGCGCTTTTCGCGCCGCCTTGCAGGCCCTCGCGCGGCCCGGACGGATCGAACCGATCCGCGGCGCCACCCCGCCCGCACCCTGCTCACCCGCCGTCGGCGCGCTGCTGCTGACGCTTTGCGATCCTGAGACCGGTCTGTTTCTTGCACCCTCCCACGACATTCCCGCCCTGCGCGCGTGGATCGCCTTCCACACGGGCGCGCGCCTCACCGGCGCGGAGCATGCGGACTTCGCACTTGGCACATGGGCGGCGTTGCAACCGGTGGACCGTTTCCGTATCGGCACGGCGGAATATCCCGACCGCTCGGCGACGCTGCTGGTCGAGATGGACGTGCTTGCGCCGGAAGGGATCACCCTGCGCGGCCCCGGTATCGCGGAGACGGCGAGGCTGTCCCTGCCAGAGACGGCCGCCTTCATCGCCAACCGCCGACTCTTTCCGCTCGGCTTCGATTGTTACTTTTGCGCGGAGGACCGCGTCGCGGGTCTGCCGCGCAGCACCCGGGTGGAGGGCTAAGCCATGTATGTCGCAGTCAAGGGCGGCGAACGCGCCATAGACAATGCCCATGCATGGCTGGCGGAGGAGAGGCGCGGGGACACCGCAATCGCCGAGCTTGATATCGCCCAAATCCGAGAGCAACTCACGCTGTCGGTCAACCGGGTCATGGCGGAAGGCTCGCTATACGATCCCGACCTGGCGGCGCTGGCGATCAAGCAAGCGCGCGGCGACCTGATCGAGGCGGTCTTCCTGATCCGCGCCTATCGCACCACGCTGCCGCGGTTTGGCGCGTCGTATCCGGTGGACACGGGCAAGATGGCCTGTGATCGCCGCATCTCCGCCACGTTCAAGGACTTGCCAGGCGGGCAGGTGCTGGGTCCGACCTTCGATTACACCCATCGCCTGCTGGACTTCGCGCTGGCCGCCGAGGGGCTGGACCCGCCCGTTGCGCCCGCAGCCGACCCGGCAGAGCCCGTGCCGATGCCCCATGTGACTGATTTCCTTGACCGCGAGGGACTGATCCAGACCGAGCCCGGGGGGGACCCCACGCCCCCCGACCTCACCCGGGAGCCGCTGGACTTTCCCGCTGGCCGCCCCCTGCGCCTGCAGGCCCTGACCCGAGGCGACGAGGGCTTCGTCCTGTCGATGGCCTATTCCACCCAGCGCGGCTATGGCCGCAATCATCCCTTCGTCGGCGAATTGCGCATCGGCGCCGTGCCAGTGGAGGTCGACATCCCCGAGCTCGGATTTTCCATAGAGGTCGGCGAGATTACCTTGACCGAATGCGAAACCGTCAACCAGTTCACGGGCTCGAAGACCGAACCGCCGCAATTCACCCGTGGTTATGGCCTTGTCTTCGGCCAGTCCGAGCGCAAAGCGATCTCCATGGCGTTGGTCGACCGCGCGCTGCGCTGGGAGGAACTGGGCGAAGACAATGTCAGTGCGCCCGCGCAGGATGCGGAATTCGTTCTCTACCACTCCGACAACGTGCAGGCGACAGGCTTTCTGGAACACATAAAGCTGCCGCATTACGTAGACTTTCAATCCGAACTGGAACTGATCCGCAAACTGCGGCAAGCCGCGCAAGAGGAAGCACGCCATGCAGCGGAGTAGTCATGGATTTCGGAACCCTGAGTCAGACGCTGATCGATTGGGTGACGGCCACAGGCCGGACGGTCAACGACCTGCCGGGCACGGCGGCCTTCGGTCTCGGGCTGTTCACCTGGTTCGCGGTGGAGCAGATCTTGCGCCGGGTGATGACCGGGATGCGCTGGGTCATAATCGTGGGCGTGGTGGCTGCGCTGGGCCTCAGCATCCCCTATCTGGCCAGCCTCTTGTGGGGCAGCGGCGCGGAAGTGGCCTTGCCGCAGTAGGACGAGGTTCAACTGCCGCCGTCGCCGCCGTCACAAACCGTTTCGAACCAGCCACCGCTGCCATCTCCGTAGCGCCGAGACAGCGCATTTCGCGCCGCCCACTCATCCAGCCATTTCGGAACGCTCCATTCCGGCCAAAGCACGCGAGCCAGCGCAGAGGCCAGCAAGAGAAGCAGAACACCTCCGACCACTGCGGCGATGCCAATTGTTTGGTTGTCCATCAACACGCTCCGTCCGTGCAAGCTGGGCGAACGAAACTATCTGGCGAAAGCATGGCATGATGGATCCGTACAATTTCGCCTATCTCGACGAACAGACCAAGCGGATGATACGCCGCGCGATCCTCAAGGGCGTGGCCGTGCCCGGCTACCAGGTGCCCTTCGCCAGCCGCGAGATGCCGATGCCCTATGGTTGGGGGACCGGAGGCGTCCAGGTGTCGGCCGCCTGTTTGACGCCCGAGGATACGTTCAAGGTGATCGACCAGGGCGCCGACGACACAACCAATGCCGTTTCCATCCGCAAGTTTTTTCAGAAGGTCGCTGACGTGGCCGTCACCGAACGCACCCGCGACGCGACCGTGATCCAGACCCGCCACCGTATCCCCGAGGAATTGCTGACCGAGGACCAGATCCTCGTCTTCCAGGTTCCGATTCCGGAACCCCTGCGCTTCATCGAGCCCTCCGAGGTTGAGACGCGGCGCATGCATGCACTGGAGGATTATGGGTTGATGCATGTGCGTCTCTACGAGGATATTGCCCGCCACGGCGAGATCGCGACCGCCTATGCCTACCCGGTGAAGGTCGAGGATCGCTACGTGATGGATCCCTCGCCGATCCCGAAATTCGACAACCCCAAGCTGGAGTCGGCGGCATTGCAACTATTCGGTGCGGGGCGAGAGCAGCGCATCTACGCGGTGCCGCCCTACACGAAAGTGGTGAGCCTCGACTTCGACGACTATCCCTTCGATCCCACCAAGGCGCCGCATCCCTGTGCGTTGTGCGGGGCAGAGGATACCTATCTGGACGAGGTCATAACCGATGATCTGGGCACGCGGATGTTCGTGTGTTCGGATACCGATCATTGCGCCCAGGCGCGTGGCGACGGAGAGGCCGCATGATCCCGCTGCTTGATGTGACCCGCCTGACCAAACGCTATGGCCCGCGGATCGGCTGTGCCGACGTATCATTCCGGCTCTTTCCTGGCGAGGTGCTGGGCGTGGTCGGGGAAAGCGGCTCGGGCAAGTCCACGCTGCTGTCCTGTCTTGCCGGGCACCTTGCGCCGGATGAGGGAAAGGTGATCTTCGATACCCGCACGGACGGCCCCCGCGACGTGCTGAGAATGTCGGAACCCGAAAGGCGGATGCTGGGACGCACCGATTGGGCGTTCGTGCACCAGAACCCGCGCGACGGGTTGCGGATGCGGGTCAGCGCAGGTGGCAATGTCGGCGAGCGGCTGATGGCGGTGGGCGCGCGCCACTACGGAGATATCAGGGGCAAGGCGCTTGACTGGCTCGACCGGGTGGAGATCGCGGGAGAGCGGATCGACGACCGCCCGGCGGCGTTCTCCGGCGGCATGCAGCAGCGGTTGCAGATCGCGCGCAACCTCGTCACCGGGCCACGTCTGGTGTTCATGGACGAGCCGACTGGCGGGCTTGACGTTAGTGTGCAGGCCCGCCTTCTGGACCTTATACGGGGTCTGGTGCGTCGCATGGGCCTTTCGGCCATCGTCGTGACTCACGACCTTGCGGTGGTGCGCCTGTTGGCTGACCGGCTGATGGTGATGAAGGACGGGCGCGTGATCGAGTCGGGTTTGACGGATCAGGTGCTCGACGATCCGCAGGCAGCCTATACGCAACTCCTCGTCAGTTCGGTTCTGCAGGCGTAGATCTGTGCTCAATGGAACCGTTGCAACGAATGGAACGTGCGCGATGACCTACTATGCCTCGGAAGGATTGGGATTGCGCCCGGTCGACTCGTTGGACGGGTCCGACCGCGTTATCTGGATCGATCTGGCGCGTGCCGGGCCTGCCGATCTGGCGCGTGTGTCCGGACGGCTTGGCATCGACCTTCCCACCCGCGAGGATCAGGAAGAGATCGAGCAATCCTCGCGCCTCTATTTCGAAGATGGTGTGCCAGTGATGACAGTGCTGCTTCCGGCGCTGTCGGATACCGGCGACATGATCGTCGGTCCGGTTTCGTTCCTTCTGTTCCCCGACCGCCTGGTGACGCTGCGCAGCCACGATCCGAAGCCCTTCGCGTCCTTCCCACCCAATGCCGCGCAGACCGGGCAGGGATGTGCCAGCCCCGAGACGGTGCTGCATGGCCTGCTGGAGGAGATCATCGACCGGCTGGCCGACATCACCGAGCAGACCGGCCGCGATATCGACACCGTGTCCCGGCACGTCTTTGCCACGGACCGGCTGACCACCGAGGATTATCGCGCCGCGCTGCGCGCGATCGGCCACAATGAACGCAAGGTCATGCATCTGCGTGAATGCCTGACCACGCTGGACCGGATGCTCGGATTCCTGATGCCGGTCCTTGATGCCCGCAAATCCACCAAGGGGCTGCGGATGCTGCTGAAGGGCCAGTATCGCGACGTGCGGACGATCTCGGAGCAGACCGTCTATCTGCAACAAAAGACCGCCTTCCTTCTCGATGCAGCACTTGGTTTGATCGGGATCGACCAGAACGCGATCATCAAGATCTTCTCTGTTGCCGCGGTGGCCTTCCTGCCGCCGACGCTGGTGGCGTCGATCTATGGCATGAACTTCGCCCATATGCCCGAACTGGCCTGGTACTATGGCTACCCTCTTGCGCTGGGGCTGATGCTGACATCGGCGCTGCTACCGCTTTGGTATTTCCGCCGTCGCGGATGGCTCTGACCCCTGAAAGGATGTGTCTGTCATGATCCTCGTTGAAAGCCTGTCCAAGCAATTCACCTTGCACAATCAGGGCAGCGTGGTGATCCCGGTGCTCGATGGCGCAAGCCTGCGGGTCGATCCCGGGGAATGCGTGGCCTTGACCGGAGAAAGCGGGGCAGGGAAATCCACTCTGATGCGCATCCTGTATGGCAATTACCTTGCGCAGTCCGGGCGGGTCGTGATCGGCGGCGTCGAATTGACCGGGGCCGAGCCGCGCGAGGTTCTGGCGCTGCGCCGCGAGACCCTTGGCTATGTCAGCCAGTTCCTGCGCGTCGTGCCGCGTGTGCCCGCGCTTGAAGTGGTGGCCGAACCACTGCTGGCGCTTGGCCGCCCCGAAGAGGTGGCCCATGCTCGCGCCCGCGACCTGCTGACCCGGCTGCGCATTCCCGAACGGCTCTGGTCGCTGTCGCCCACCACTTTTTCGGGCGGCGAACAGCAGCGGGTGAACATTGCGCGCGGCTTCGCCCATACCTATCCCGCCCTTCTGCTGGATGAACCGACCGCGAGCCTCGATGCGACAAACCGCGAAACCGTGCTGACCCTGATCGAGGAGGCGAAAGCTGCGGGCGCCGCAATCGTCGGCATCTTCCACGACACGGCTGCGCGCGCCCGTGTCGCGGATCGCGAGTTGGATGTGAGCCAATTCACCCCGTCGCCCGTATGATGTCTGGCCGCTTCATCGCCGTGGTCGGCCCCTCGGGCGCCGGCAAGGACAGTGTAATGGAGGCGATGGTAGCCGACCGCCCCGGTCTGTACCGCGTCCGTCGCGTCATCACCCGGCCCTCGGATGCGGGCGGCGAGGCATTCGAGGGCGTGACAGAGGCCGAGTTCGCCGCCCGCGTGGCGCGCGGCGACTTCGCACTGCACTGGTCCGCCCATGGTTTGCAATACGGCATCCCGGCAGAGGTTTGTGCGGTGCTGGAGGTGGGGAAAGATGCGCTGGCCAATCTGTCGCGGGGTGTGTTGAAACAGGCTTCGGCTGCGTTCGGTCGGCTTCATGTCTTGAGCATCACCGCACAGCCGGACGTTCTGGCCTCGCGGTTGGCCGGACGCGGGCGGGAAAGCGGCGCGGGCATCGCGCGGCGGCTCGCCCGCGTGGCGCCTGCCATGCCCTCAGGCCTGACCGTGACGGAAATCGACAATTCCGGTGCATTGGACGACGCCGTGGCCGTCGCCCTTTCGGCACTCTATCCGGCGAGAGGGTAGCGATGGACCATGTGGAAGCGACCTGCGGCGTCCTCGCCCGTCAGGCACAGGCTGTCGAGAAGGAAGGGGCGCGGCAGCAGCGGCTCGAAATGCATTGCCAGGGCATCCCGTGCGGAGTCGGCCGTGGCGCGGTCGAGACTGCCGGTCAGGGTCAGGTGGAAGCGGAATTCTTCCATCACATAGGGGTAGCCCCATTGCAGCAGCAGCGCCTTTTGCCTCTCGCTCAGACCGGCCTTGCGGCGGCGCGCCAGTTCCGCCTCCGGTGCCGGAGCGCGGAAATGGTCGAGGTCGCGCACGACTTGCCCGGCCAGCTTCGCGAGATCGTGCGCGGGGGCAGCGGGCACGATGGCCACGAAACCGCCAATGCGTTGCACCTCCAAGGCCGGGATCGTCACCGGGGCGGCCTTCGCACAGAGCGCGGCAGTGGCGGTGGCGAGTGCATCCGCCGTTTGCCCCTCGGCCAGCCGAAATGGCGGCTTGATGGTGCCGTGGAAGCCATACTTGCGCGGCGTGCGTGTCAGCTCGGCCGCCGGGACGGGCAGGGCGGGGATATGCGGATGCGCGACCTCGATCCCGGTGACACTGTTCCATCCCAACCACTGCGCGCCAGCCTCAAGCAGCGCTCCTTGTGGCATTGCGTAGATTGCGAACCGTTCGAACCGGTTTCTCATTTCCCGACCTTCCCCAGATGAAAGACAGTATCCCCATGACCCATCCGCTCGCTCTTGCCAATGCCCGCCTGATCCTGCCCGACGGCGAGGAGGTAGGCGGGCTGGTGGCCGAGGATGGCATCATCGTCCGGATCGGCGGCGGCGGTGACGGGCTCGATTGCGAGGGCGATTTCGTTGCTCCTGGCCTCGTGGAGTTGCACACCGACAATCTCGAACGGCATATCCAGCCGCGCCCCAAGGTGGACTGGCCCCATGATGCCGCGATCCTGGCCCATGACGCGGAGCTGGCGGGCGCGGGCATCACGACAGTCTTCGACGCCATGCGCGTCGGCTCCATCCCGTCGGGAAAGTCGCGCTATGCGCAGTATGCGCGGGGGCTTGCGTCGGAGATGTTGGCGCTGCGCGAGGCGGGGCACTTGCGGATCAGCCATTTTCTGCATTTGCGGGCCGAGGTCTGTTCCGAAACCCTTGCCGAGGAGATGGCCGAATTCGGCCCCGAGGATCGCGTCGGGCTGGTCAGCCTGATGGATCACACCCCGGGCCAGCGGCAGTTCCGCGATCTGGAAAAGCTGCGCGCCTATGTGATGGGCAAGAACAACCTGAGCGAGGCGGATTGGCACGAGCATGTGGCGCGCCTGTTGCGCTTGCGCGCCGAGAACGGCGACCGGCACGAGGCCGAGGCGGTGGTCCGCGCCAAGGCCTACGGCGCGGTTCTGGCCAGCCATGACGATACGACCGAGGCGCACGTGCGGGTGTCGGCCGGGCATGGCATCAGGCTGGCCGAGTTCCCGACGACGCTGGAGGCCGCGCAGGCCTGCCGCGACCATGGCATCGCGGTGATGATGGGGGCGCCGAACCTGATCCGGGGCGGCTCCCATTCCGGCAATGTCGCGGCGGAGGAGCTGGCCCGCGCCGGCCTGCTCGATATCCTGTCCTCGGATTACGTGCCGGCGGCGCTGTTGCAATCGGCGGTGCGGCTGGCCGGGATCTGGGGCGACATGGCGCGCGCGATGCACACCGTCACGCAAGCCCCCGCCGATGCCGTTGGCCTGACAGACCGGGGCCGCATCGCCCAAGGCGCACGTGCCGACCTTATCCGCTTCCGGCTGGTGGGCGGCGTGCCTGTGCTGCGCGGCGTCTGGGTCCGGGGCAAGCGGGTGGCGTGACGGGGGGTGGCGTAACGGGGGGGGTCTCACGCGTGGTAAACCTTCCCGTACCTTGTCGTCCTTAC
>Ga0100398_1000242_pt1 | contig 52982 bp, 56 predicted proteins | sample CryGeymeta201522_FD_81568 | JGI IMG/M metagenome (GOLD analysis project Ga0100398, IMG submission 81568) | Groundwater microbial communities from Crystal Geyser aquifers in Utah, USA - Crystal Geyser metaG 2015-22 | ecosystem: Environmental > Aquatic > Deep subsurface > Groundwater | place: USA...
GTCAGGTCGCGGAACTCCAGGTCCGGATCGCCGTGCTGAACGGCTACACCGCGCTCGGCATACCCGTCACAGAGCCCGTGGGATGAGTCCGTCCGGGGAAAGGGGAACCTCGGCATTCAGCCGATTTGTGCAACAGAGCCATCCGCGTGCCTTAACTATCCTCGGACGGGCGAGCGATCGCTGCGCGGCGTCGGCGCGCCTCCCGGTGGACGCTGATGACCAGAACCGCGATGCAGCCCGCCAGCAGCGCGCCCCCTCCGGCGAGCGGCGGCAGCGCGGTGCCGTCGATCAGGACCGCTGCGACCGCGACCATGGCGAGGATGGCGGCGGTCAACCGCGCGTCGCCTACGAACATGCCGAACAGTTCGGACAGGACATCTTTCAGGATGCTCATTGCACCACCTCCGGGGCTGGTTGCCGCACCACGCGGGCGGACATCAGGCCCGCCAGCAGGAAGACGGCGGCGAAGACGAAGAGCGCCAGGTCCTGTCCCGGCCACTCCACGCCCAGACCTTCGCCGGTCCAGAACACGCCGAAGGCCGAAAGCATCACGCCGACCCCGAACTTGAGCGTGTTTTCCGGCACGCGCGCCAGTGGGCGATGGGCGATGGCGCCGACCACCAGAACCAGCGCGCAGGCCGCCAGCGCGCCGAGGCTTGCAGGCCACAACAGCCCGCGCCCCGCGCTGACCGCGATCACGATGAAGATGACCTCGAGCCCTTCCAGCAACACGGCCTTGTAGGCGGCGATCCCCGCAATCCAGTCCTGCGATGTCTGTTGGCGCTTGACGGCCTCGGACAGTTCCGCGGTTTCCTGCGCGAAGATGGCGTTCTCGTCATGGAGTGGGATGACGCCACCGGCCCGGAGCGCGGCCTTGCGCAACCAGCCGATGCCGAACAGCAGAAGGAGCACGCCGATCATCAGTTGCAGCGCATGCAGCGGCACCCGGTCGAGCAGCGGCCCCAGCACCAGGACAACTGCGCCGAGCGTGGCCAGCGCCGCCCCGGTTCCCAGCACGGCGGGCTTCCAGCCGCGCAGGGTGGCGACGACCAGCACGATGGTGAACGCCTCCACCACCTCGACGAGCGATGCGAGGAAGGCGGCCGCGATGGCCGGGGTTGCAGTGGACCAGTCAAGCATCGCTCACCTCATTTGTTCTCGTCATGCGCGTCGAAGACCCGGCGCGCGTAATCGTCCAGAATAGCGACGCATCCCGCCAGCCGCTCCCCGGCCTCGGCCGCCCGGTCGGCGCCGTAGAAATCGAGCTTGCGGATCTTCTCGAGCCAGCCCTGAAGCTTCTTGAGATCGACGTCGTTCTCTTCGAGTTCGGCATAGGTGAAGTGATTGGCCGTCACCTCCTTGGCCACCTCGCGCTCGAAATCGTCGCACTTGTCGATGAATTCGGCATAGGCGTCGTCGCGCTCGGCCTTGAAGCGGGTCAGGACCTTTGCCTTCTGGGCGGGATCGAGCGCGACGGTCTCGAGGATCACTGCTTCGCCCTTCGCCTCGGCGATGTCGTTCTCCAGCATCTTCAGGCGGCGGACGTGGTCGTCGGTCTTGGGCAGCAGGCAGACGCCGTTCTGCAGATAGACCGCGCCCATGCCCTTGAGCTTGCGCCAGAGAGACACCCGCTTGGCGGCGGGTTCGGGCGGAACCTTGTAGGTCAGCAGGAGCCAGGTCATGTGTTCCATAGCTCTTTGATAATGTTACGACCGTTACATATCAATAAGCATTTCCGTTGCCGACCAGAGGGTCCGACCGGAAGGCTGGCCGATTGTCTCCGCCTTTCAGCGGACGGCGGCGCTGGTCCTGCGGCAGCGGCCGCGTCGTGATCCGAGGCCTTTCGACCTGTCTCCCGATCCTCACCCGGCGGCGTCGTTCTTTTCTCACGGCGCTGCGCGTCTCGCGTTCGTTTCTCGCGCGCGAGCGATCACCGAGAGCAACTGGTCGACAAAGGCACGCGCGTTCGTAAGTGCCGTTCGGCTTTCGGTATAGAGTGCATGAACGCTGACCTCCGGGATGGACCAGCCGGGGCAGGCGAGGGCGAGCCTTGCGTCGGCAATGGCTTCCCCCACAGTGAACTCGGGCAAGAGTGCATAACAGGAACCTTCAGCCAGCATGGAGCGGATCAGGGCGGCGTTATTGACCACCAGCTGAGCCGTCGGCTCGGTGGAACATGCCTCCCCATCTGGACTGCGCAGGCTGAGACGCGGTGGCGTGGCCGGGGATCGTAGCCAGGTCAACGCCACCAGATCTTTGGGGTTGGACAGATTTTCCGCCAGCCAAGGCGCGCAGCAGACGACCCCGCGCGTGGTGAACAGCTTGCGCGCAAGGCGCGGGTCATTGCCGGGGTCACCGATGCGCAAGGCCAGATCGACCTGGGCCGCGACAGGGTCGATGGCGCGGTCGTCCATGTCGATCTCCAGCGCAATGCCGGGATGATTCGCAGCAAAGCTACTGACCACACGGGCAAAGGCCGGGCTGGCCAGCACCGTGGGGGCCGAAATACGCAGGCACCCCGTCAACCCGCGTTTGGCATCGCGCACGATGTCCAGCCCCTGCGCGAAGGCATCGCCCAAGCCGCGCGCATGGGGCAAAAGGGCCTCACCCTCGGCGGTCAGGGCAATGCGGCGGGTCGAGCGGTAGAGGAGTTGCCGACCCAGCCGCGCCTCGAGGTCCGAGACCATCTGGCTGACATAGGGCGGTGACAGTCCCAGGCGGTCGGCAGCGGCGCGGAAACTGCCGGTTTCCACCACCGTCGCAAGGGCCAGCATCGGGCGCATCAGGTCAAGATCATTCATAGCATATTGCTAATAGTCTCATCTGCATGTCGTAAATAGTGAACTGTCATCCGTTCCGGCATTCTGTCTTCACCAGCAGACAGAGGAGCTGACCATGCTGAAAACCTTGACCCTTTCCGCCGCCCTTGCCCTGCCCGCAGGCGCAGCCCTGGCACAGGAGGCCACATTGACCGGACCTGTCTATGAGATCGCCATCCAGGAAGTTCGCAACGGCGATGTCGCCGATTGGAGCGCCGCGCGCGCGCCGCTGCTGGAGGGGCTGGCGCAAACCCCGGGCGTCGAGGAAGACTGGACGCTGCGCGCCTTCTTCACCTTCCCCGAGCCCGGGCCGCTGCCAGTCTATGTCGGCCTGACCCGCTGGTCCTCGATCGACCATTTCAACGCCGCCTCGGCGCAGATGATGACGATACCGGTGGCGCAGAGCTTCTTCGAGAAGGTGAACATGCAGGCCTTCGTGCAGGCAGCGCCCGCCGATGGCCAGCCCTTCATCCTCGAGGATTACATCAACCGCCCCGGGCAGGTGCTGGAGGTTGCCGTGCGCACGCCCAAGCCGGGTGAGGAGGACAATTTCGACGCCGCCCGCGCCGGCTTCTTCGGCCGCGTCGCGGAGCAGCCGGGCTACATCTTCGACCGCGAGTTTCTAACCGCCGACGGCCAGCGCGTCGTGATGATCGGCTGGGAGAGCCAGGAGCAGTTCATGACCGCCCTCGGCGCGCTGTCGCAGATGCCGGAAATGGGCGCGTTCTTTGGCATCATCGACGCGCAAGCCTACCAGGCCGCCGTGGTCGAGTGATGCAACCGCTTGTGTAAGGATGATCCGCGTATCGCCGGGCGTCTTCGCGCGCCCGGCCTGCCCCGATGACGCAAGGATATATCATGACCCTGACACCGACAGGTGCGGCGCTGGCGCTGGTCCTTGCCACCTCGGCGCTGGCCGCCCCACACGATCATGAATGGCTGCGCATCCCCCCCCGAGGAACTGCCCCAACCGCAGGCCGATATCGCCACGCCGGGCCAGTTCACCGGCCAGTGCTGTCCCACGGACGTGATGCCTCTTAGCCCCGATGTAACGGCCTTGGCCGGCGGCACCACGCCGGCGCAGATCATGGACCTGACGGGCTGTGTCGTGCGGCAGGTAATGGCAACCGGGGCCGTCTGATCTGCGCGCCTGTTCGAAGAAACGGGCCACCCGACCAGCGCCGCCCGCGCCACGCCGCCCGCGCCACGCCGCCCTGCCGCATCACGCAGGTTGAACTGGATGCTGGCCTTGCCGCGAGGGGCCGCCAGGCCGAAAACGAGAGCATTCCATGGATCGACCGAAGGGCTGACCGGCTGCACCTAGGTCATTTGCGCCCCGAAGCGCGCCAGCGTTGCCCCGATGGTCGGCCCGGCAATGACATTGGTCAGGTCAACGACCTTGAGCCTGTCGAGCCAGCCGCCGCTTTCGCCACCCTCCGGTGCGGCGCGCGGTGCCTCGGCCCGCCGCGCGGGCAGATCGGCGCCGAACTCGTCCGTGACCGGGCCAGATGGTTTGTCCATCGCGCCCGCATCCGTGGCCAGGCAGGACAGATGTCCCATCTGCCGCATCTTGCCATGGCGCGGGTCATCCACCTCCACCTCCAGCATCAGCCCCGAAGCCGGTGCATGCGGAACGGCCAGCCATTCGCTTCTGCTGCGTTGCGCCGTCCCGGGGGCCTTGGCCGCGCCAAACAGCGCCTCCCAGTGCGACGACCGTCGGGTCAGGAACGCCGCCTGCATCGCGTCAGAAACGCGCGCCCGGTCCCGATCGCCAAGGTCAAGGGGCAGACGTATCGCCCGCCGCCGGTCCAGTTCCACCTCGCGCGGGGTTTTGTAGCGCGCGGGATGAACACACCGGCCCGGCCGCACGTCGCACAGGTTGGCCCCGAACCGGGTCAGGATGCCAGACCGTCCGAACAGCAAGAGGATGGCGACGCCGACGACGAAGGGCGGTGTGATGATCGGCAAGATCGAGATCGTCCGAAGCGCGCGCTTGAAGCGAACATCGGTCCGCGCAAGGAGGAGTGCGAAGGCAAGTCCGGGGCTGTGGCGATGGTCGCCGACACGATACCCAGTTGCAGGGTGTTGACGACCCCCCCCCGCGGCCTTGCCGCGAGGTGACAACGGTCGCGGCAAACCAAGTGGTGCCGGGTCAGATGATCGCATGGCGCATCTTGGCCGAGACCCATTCGCTTAGAACGACGGTCACCAGGATCAGCAGCAGGATGACGGTAACCTGGCTCCACGCAAGGGTGTTGAGCGAGGCCTGCAGCTTCAGACCGATGCCGCCGGCGCCGACAAGACCGAGGATCGTGCTTTCGCGGATGTTGATGTCCCAGCGGAACACGGAAATGCCCCAGAAGGCCGGCATGATCTGCGGCACGATCCCGTAGCTCAGGACCTGAGCGCCACTGGCGCCGGTGGCCTCGATGGCCTCGATCTGGGCCGCGTCCGTCTCCTCGATCGCTTCGTAAAGCAGTTTGCCGACGAAGCCGATGGAGCGCAGCGCGATGGCGACGATGCCGGCCAGAAGCCCCGGACCAATGATTGCGACCAGCAGCAGTGCCCAGATCAACGAGTTGATCGAGCGCGAGGCGACGATGATGAACAGGGCGATGGGCCGAAGGATCATCACCGACGGCGTGGTGTTGCGCGCGGCAAAGAAGGCGATCGGCACCGCCATGATGACGCCCCCGATCGTGCCGAGCGTAGCCATGTTGATCGTGTCCCAGAGCGGCTCCAGCAATTGCGGCAGGTAGGACCAGCGAGGCGGAACCATCCGGCCGCCGATGTCGGCGGCCTGCCGCGGCGCGTCCAGCACGAAGTACCAGATGGTGTTCTGGGTCATTACCTGCCAGCAGAAGACAAACAGCGCGACCAGCGCGAGCCACCCGCCCCAGAGCAACAAGCGCGCGCGCGGCGTGCGGTAGGACCAGACTTGGCTGTGATGCGTGACCTCGGTCATTGCAGGAACTTCCGCAGGTAGCTGGAACTGTATTCGGCGACCATCACGATAGCGATGATGATAAGCAAGATCGCCCCGGCACTGTCGTATTCATAGCGGTCGATGGCGGTGTTCAGCGTGGCACCGATCCCACCCGCGCCGACGATGCCGATCACCGAGCTTTCGCGGAAATTGATGTCGAGCCTGTAAAGTGACAGGCCGATCAGCCGCGGCATGACCTGCGGCTGCACGGCGTAGTTCACCAGTTGGGCCCAGGAGGCGCCGGTGGCGCGCACGGCTTCGGCTTGCGCCTCGTCGATTTCCTCGATGTCGTCGGCCAGCAGCTTGGCGATGAATCCTATGGTGGCGAAGGACAGGGTCAGGAACCCCGCGAAGGGGCCGAAGCCGAACATCGCCACGAAGAAGATCGCGATGATGACTTCCTGCAACGCGCGGCTGACCGCGATGATGGCGCGGCAGATGTAGTAGATCCAGCGCGGCGCGAGGTTGCGCGCGGCGCCGATGCCGATCGGAACCGAGATGGCAACGCCCACCACGGTGGAGGTCAGCGTCATCGTCAGGCTTTCGACCAGCCCTTGGCTGATGTCGCGCCAACGGCTGGTAAAATCGGGCTGCAGGAACCCCATGACGAAGCGCTGCCCGCGCGCCAGCCCTTCGTAGACGCGGGACCAGTTCACCTCGACGGTTCCGATGGCGAGCACGAGATAGACGACGATGCCGATCTGGATCGCGATGCGCCAGCGCCGATCCTTGAGGATCTGCGGCGGCCTGCGCCAGGTGGTCGGGTAGGCTGCGGCGCTCATCTCGCGAGCGCCGCCATGCGATCGCGCGCATCGGCTTCGGCAGAAGTCTGCTCCTCGTCGCCGCGCCGCATCTCGTTCCAGTCTTCTTCTCCGTAGATGTCGGTCAGTGCCTCGTGGGTCAGTTTCTCGGGCGTACCGTCGAAGACGACGCGACCGGCGCGCAAGCCTACGATGCGCTGCATGAACTGCTGTGCCAGTGGCACGTCGTGGATGTTGACGATTGCGGGCAGGCCGCGTTCGGCGCAGATTTCGGTCAGCAGGCGCATGATCTGGCGGCTGGTCTTCGGATCAAGGCTGGCAGTGGGTTCATCCACCAGCAGCAGATCCGGGTCCTGCGCCAGCGCCCGCGCGATGCCGACACGCTGCCGTTGGCCGCCAGATAGCGCATCGGCGCGCTTGTCGGCGTGTTCCATCAACCCGACGCGGTCGAGCAATTGATAGGCGCGCTGGATGTCTGCGGCTGGATACTTGCGCAGGAAACTGCGCCAGAAGGGCACGTATCCAAGCCGCCCGGACAGGACGTTTTCCATCACCGTCAGGCGTTCCACCAAGGCGTATTCCTGGAAAATCATGCCGATGCGGCGGCGTTGGCGGCGGAGGTCTGATTTGCCCAGCGTGACGAGATCGACGTCTCCGAGAAGGATCTTGCCGGCGGTCGGTTGCACCAGCCGGTTGATGCAGCGGATAAGGGTTGATTTGCCGGCACCGGAGGGGCCGATCAGGCCCATGATCTGGCCCTTGGGCACGATCAGCGACACGTCGTTCAGGGCGGCATCGCCGGTCTTGTAGGTCTTGCACAGACCCTGAAGGTTCAGCATCTCGGTGCACCCTGCAGACAGAGGCACGGGCGGCGCGGGGCCGCCCGTGACCAAGTTGGTTGAAGCTGGCTCAGTTGCACTCGTAGACGACGCCGGAGGCCTCGTCGATGGTGCGGATGACGGCCCAGTCTTCCTGGAAGGTAATCGGAATGAACTGCGCCTCGCCGGAGTTGCTGAATTCGGCCTCGAGCGCCGAGCCTTCCCAATCGAAGCTGAAAAACGCTTGCTGGATTGCCTCTTGCAGTTCAGGGGTCAAGTTGTAGGCCGTGCCATAGCCCGTCGTCGGAAAGGTTTGCGACGTGTAGATGGTCCTGAACTGGTCGGCTTGCACCACGTCACGTTCGATCATCCGCGCCATGACGGAATTGGCGATGGCGGCGGCGGGGTAGTCCCGGTTTGCGACGCCCAAGATCGAGTTGTCGTGGGAGCCGGAGAACACGGGCTCGAAATCCTCGCCGGCCACCATGCTGAACTCGGCCGACAAGATCGCGGATGGTGCCTTGAACCCCGAGTTGGAGGTTTCGGCAGTGAAGGCCAGTTGTCCGCCGCGAATAGCCTCGACGCCGTCGATGTCGGAGTCGGCATGGGTTATGATCTCCATCTCGTATCCGAACGAGCCGTCTTCGGCAGCCATCATCGCGAAGGGGCGGAAGCCAGCACAAGCCACGGCCAGCGGGTTCGATCCGGTGTTGAAACCCGCGATGTGCAGACGGCCTGCGCGCATCGCCTCGATCTGGGCGGCGTTCGACTGGACCGGGAAAAACTGGACATCGCGGCCAGTGGCTTCAGCCATGTGATCGAGAAAACCTTGCCAGACTTCGGCATATACGGCGGGATCCTCTACGGGCGTGTAGGCGAAGATCAGCGTTCCGGGGTCGATCAACTGTGCCGGATCGGTGGGGATGTCCGCCACCAGGTCGCCATCGGCATCAGTAAAGCGCGCATCGAGCGCGAACTGGGCGTGGGCGGGCAGCGCAAGTGCGAGCGCGGCGACAGCCGTAAGCGTGGATAGCGTTTTCACTGAGGATCCCCCATTTTGAGTGTTGTCGTTGGTCCCTACTGGAGCTTTGTAACATGAAGGTAACGGTTATGTGACAGTTCGGCAAAGACCGGTTTCGCGGGTCTGGCGCGTTGCGTCTTGTGAACGGGCTCAAAGTGGATCTGGCACGTGTTCGTGCCGCCCGAAGTGGTCGTTCAGGCCACATTCCGTTGGACGGTGACCGGACCTTTCCAACCCGGGGCCAAGTGGCGCCGTCGCGGATTGGAGAAGCCGTTGATGATTTCGAAGATCGCCATCGCCGTGACGGCGGGTCTGGTGGCGGCGCTGCCGATTGGGCGTTGGCGCTTTGCGCCCGGTCCGTTCGAAAGGATCTGGCAACGGATCACCTATGCACCGCGCCCCGAAGCCGTCTTCGACCGCCGGTGCGGGGCAGACCGTCCGGGGGGTTGCCGCGGCCATGACCCGGGACTCGATTGACGCCACGCTGCGTTGAAAAGGAAATCAAGTTCGTCGATCCGCCAAAATTCCGATACAAGACCGTCATGCAACGCGGCTAGAGTGTGTCGCGTTCATTCGCAGTCACGCGACCCACTCTGACCTTTTGACAGCGCATGTCCGGGTCGCGCAAAACCGGTGCCCACTTTTGTGCGACGTGCCCTGAAGCGCGGGGTTCGTGGGTCCAGATCGGGTGTCCAATGTCCATCTCCCTGACCGATTTGAAAAAGTCCTTCGGCGGTAAGCCCGCGGTCGACGGCATCACTCTCGACATCGCGTCGGGGGAATTCTTTGCCATCGTCGGGGCGTCGGGTTGTGGCAAATCCACCCTCCTGCGGCTGATCGCCGGGCTTGAGGCGGCGGATGCGGGAAAGATCGTTCTGGTCGGCAGGCCGGTCAGCGGGCCGGGCCTGCACCTGCCGCCCGAGGCGCGCGGCACCGGTTTCGTGTTCCAGTCCTATGCGCTGTGGCCGCATCTTGACGTGCGCGGCAATGTCGCCTTCCCGGCCCAGGCGGCGGGGCTGACCCGGGCCGAGGCCGCGGCGCGCGCCGACCGTCATCTGGCCACTGTGAACCTGTCCGATTTCGCCACCCGCAAACCCCCCGATCTGTCGGGCGGGCAGCGCCAGCGCGTGGCGCTCGCCCGCTGTCTGGCGCAGGAGGCGCGGATCATCCTGATGGACGAGCCGCTGGCCAATCTCGACCCGCATCTGCGCGCCACGATGGAGGAGGAACTGACCGCGTTCCATCGCGCCTCGGGGGCGACGACGGTCTACATCACCCATGACCAGCGCGAGGCGATGGCGGTGGCCGACCGCATGGCGGTGATGGCCGACGGGCGGTTCCTGCAGGTCGGCATGCCCGCGGAAATCTACGACCGGCCGTCTTGCGCCGCCGTCGCGCGCTTCATCGGGCAGGGCGCGATCCAGCCGGTCGAGGCGCGGGGCGGAGCGGTGCACCTGGCGGGGCGGCGCGTTGCTGTCCGTGGGGCGGGGGATGCCGACGGACCGCAGGCGGCGCTCTTCCGACCGGTCGACCTGGTCATCTGCGCCCCGGGTGCCAAGGGCGCGCTGGCCGGGCATGTCACCTCGGCGCTTTATCGCGGCGGGCTGTGGGAGGCGAAGCTGGCGGTCGAGGGCCTGCCGGACCCGTTCGTGGTGCACCTGGCCCGGCGCGTGCAACCGGGCGAGGCGCTGGGGGTGCGTGTTATGGGCGGCTGGCTGCTGCCCGGCTGATCGCTCACAACCGCCAGGGCACCACGCCGGGTGGCAATTTTCGCCCGAGCAGGTCCAGAAGCCCCATCAGCGCCACGGTCGCCGCCACCGTGACCGTGGCCATGGCGGCGGCCAGCGTGGTGTAGCCGCCGTTCTCGTAGTTGAAGATCACCGTCCCGATCGTCTCGGTCCCCGAGGACCACAACAGCGCCGAGACCGTGATCTCGTTATAGGCGGTCAGGAATACCAGCATCCCCCCCGAGGCGGCGGCAGGCGCCACCAGCGGCAGGAAGATCCGCCGCATCCGCAGGCCCCAGTGCGCACCGGCCACGCGCGCGGCCTCGTCCAGCGCGGGGTCAAGCTGCAGGCAGGCGGCCGACACCGGTTTCAGCGCGACGGCGAAAAAGGCCGCGAGATAGGCCAGCACGATGATCCAGAGCGTGTTGTAGACCGACAGGCCCAGCAGCGGCAGGGGGCGCAGGAAGGTCAGGATGAAGGCGATGGAAATGACGATGCCGGGGATCGCGTAGGCCGTCTCGGCCAGCATCGCCAGCGCCCGCCCGATCCGCCGCTGCAGGCCGCGCGGCCCGGCGGTCACGCGGGCCAGCGCGGCGCCGAGCCCCGCCAGCACCCCCGCCGCGATGCCTGCGGCCAGCGTCGAATTGGCAAAGGCCCGCGCCGTCACCGACTGGCGCAGCAGCACCTGTTCGAAATTCGCCAGCGTCAGGGTCTGAAGGCTTAGCCGCACGCCATAGGTCGGGACCAGCGCGGTGCCGACAAGGGCGGCGATCGGCAGGGCGAGCAAGATCAGAACCAGCGCCACCACGGCGCCTTCCACCAGGGGACGGACCCGGCCGAGGTGCAGCTGCATCGGCGGTTGCGGCGGCCCGATCAGGGCGGCGCGGCTGCGGGCTGCCAGCCACGTCTGCGCCAGCACGACCGCGACGGCGACCAGCGCCATCAGCGCCGAGAGCACCGCGACATCGGCCAGCATCGAGGGGCCGAAGCTCGACAGGCGCTGCCAGATCAGCACCGGCAAGGTGGTGTAGCGCCCCGGTATGCCGAGCAGAGCGGGAATGCCGAAATTGCCCAGGGCCGAGACGAAGGCCAGCGCATAGGCCGCCAGCAGGCTGGGCATCAGCAGGGGCAGGATGATCCGCGTCATCAGCCGCGTCGTGCCCGCCCCCGACACCCGCGCGGCCTCGGCCATTTCGCGGGGCAGGGCGCGCAGCGCGGCGAGCACCACCAGGAAGACCAACGGCATGTGCTGCACCGCCAGAAGCGCGATGACGCCGCCGCGCCCGTAAAGCGGATGCGGCGCGCCCGGCGGCGGGGCCAACCCGATCGCGCCGAGCAGCGGCGAGGACGGTCCCAGCGCCTGGGTCCAGGAAATCGCCGTCACATGCGGCGGGATCATCATCGGGATCAGGATCAGGAAGGTAAAGACGGCCTTGCCGCGCAGGTCGGTCAGCCCCACGAGCAGCGCCAGCCCGGCCCCGAGGACCAGCGCCAGCGTGGCCGAGACCGCCGCACTGTCGAGCGAATTCCACAATGCGCGCGCGACCGACCGGCTTTGCAGCGCGTCTTGCAGCGGTGCCAGCGACGGCAGGCCATCCACCATCAGCCCCTGCCGCAACAGCAACCCCAGCGGAAGCATCATGAGCGTGCCCGCAAACAGAACAAGGGCGGCAAGGGTCATCCCCTCGCCGCCCGGCAGGTATGGGCGCAGCTTGTTCAGGGCTCAGCCGCCGAACAGGCCGACAAAGCGCAGGCGATAGTCATCCGCGTTTTCCAGCGCCTCGGCCGGGTCGAAGTCCATCAGCTGGATCTGATCGAGCGGCGGGAAGCCGGCGGGCGGCGTGATGGCCGGATGCGCGGGCAGATAGCCCATGTCGGCGGCCAGTTGCTGCCCCTCGGGCGAGATCAGGAAATCGACGAAGGCCTGCGCCGCCGGCACGTTTTGCGCGGTGGACAGGATCGCCACCGGCTCGGTCACCGCCGAGACACCTTCGCTCGGAAAGACGAAGCCGACCGGTGCGCCGTCGGGGATCGCGCGGATTGGCAGGAAATCGACAACCATGCCGAACATCTGTTCGCCGCCCGCGACCGCATTGTAGACGCCGCCATTGCCGCCCTGCGGGTTGGTGCCCTGCGCGGCCAGGCCTTCGTAATACTCCCAGCCCAGATCGGGGTGCGAGGTCAGCGCGACCATGTGGATCGTCGCGGCCCCCGAGGCCAGCGGCGAGGGCATGGCGATCTGGCCCTCCGCCTCGGGGCGCAGAAGGTCGGCCCAGCTTTCGGGCACGAAGGGGGCGGCGGTATTGTAGACGATGCCCGTGGTGATCAGCTTGGTCGAGAAATAATGCCCCTCGGGGTCCATCAGCGCCGGATCATAGGCCGAGACATCGGCGCCCGGATAGGCGAGCAGGCGGCCCTGCGTCTCCAGTCCCTCCATCACCACGGTGTCGGCGATCAGCAGGACGTCGGGCTGCGGGCTTCCGGCGGCGAATTCGGCTTCGAGCCGCGCCATCACCTGCGTGGTGCCGTCCCGGATCCAGTCGACCTCGACATCGGGATGGAGGGCGGTGAACGCGTCCACGGTGCGCTGCGCATCCTCGTTGGGTTGCGAGGTGTAGAGGACAAGGCGCCCCGACACATCCTGAGCCTGTGCGAGGGCGGGCAGGATCATCAGCGTGGCGGCAAGGGTGGCGAGGGCGACGGATTTCATGATGACTCCTTTAGTCAGGTATTAAAAGCTGTGGCTTGCCTAGCGGACCGAAGTGACACTTGCGTGACGCTTGGCGCAGGCCGCGCATCCGCGCCAAGGCGCAGCACACAAGCCCGCAAGCGCGCAGGTCGCCACCTGTCCCGCCGTCTTCGCCAGAGCCGGAACCGTGCAGTGCCGGGGCGGGCCGGCCCCATTCGCGACAGCGGGCGAGGCCGTGGCGCTTGCCGATCGCGCGATTGCCGCGTTTCACAACCGGCCTGGCTTGTGGGAGGGGTGTTGGACTTGCCTCGCCCCTTCGATGTCGTGCGGCTTTCGCGGTCGCCGCGCCCACTGGCCAGGCCCATCCGGCCCGATGCGGCCGAACTTCCCGCCCGAAATGCTCAGGTCAGCGACGCCGCTGCACGCAGGCCGTGTGATGTCACAGCGCGGGAGCCAGATCCGGCCCATTCCCGTTTCCGTTGGCGGCGAAGAAGCGGTGCACCGGTCCGTAGTGCAGCGCACTTGCGTGGCAGACGAGGTAATCATCCCCCACGATCCGCCCCGCCTCGACCGGGACGGTGTGCAGGTCGTCGGATCGCGGCGCTTCGCGGTCGAGCACGGGGCCAAGGCCGAACCCGCGCCGCACGGCCTCGGCGACGGCCTCACGCGTGGCGACCTCGAAGGCGATGCGCGGGCTGAGCCCCGCGTTGTCGAACGCCTCCACAAGAAGAACGCGAGTGAAGCTGCCGCGTTCGCGCAAGACGATGGGTTCGCGGGCCAGATCGCTCAGGGAAATCGACCCCCGATCGGCCAGCGGATGGGCCTTGGGCAGGATCACCGAAATGCTCTGGCGGCGATAGAACTGGCAGTGATAGGGCGGTCTCGGCCCGCGCAGCCCGATCATGATGATGTCGAGATCATAGGCGTCGAGCGCTTTGAACAGGTCCGCCGAATTGGCGGCCCGAAGCTCCAGCGTGGTGCGTGGATCGGCGCGGCGGAAGACATCGGCGGCGTCAAGCGCGATCTGCGGCGCCGAAAAACCGAAACGCAGGGGCGCGCTGCGCGAACGGGCGATGTCGCGCACCGCGTTCAGCGTCAACACCAGTTCCCCGAAGCCCCGGCGCAGCACCGTCGCGATGTCGCGCCCCTGTTCACTGACGGCAAGACGCCGCCCGCTGCGGCGAAACAGCGACACGCCCAGTTCGCCCTCCAGTCGCTTGATCTGGGTCGAGACGGCAGGCTGGCTGACGCCGAGCAGGCTTGCGGCATCGCCCACGCCGCCCGCATCGACCACGGCCAGGAAAATCCGCAGGCGGCGCAGCGTTGTCTCATCCTGGGGCCGGAGGTCAGAGGGGAAAGCCTTGGACATATCGCCATTCATAACTTCAATTTATGAAATCTGCGTAACGATAATGACAGACATGTTCCCTTTGCAGGACGCCGTTACCGAAAATTCGGCGCATCCCGAATCGGCGCCGGAGCAACAAGCGAGCCGGACACATGAAATACCTCCTTTCCGTCAGCCTGATCGCCCTTGGAAGCGCGGCCTGGGCGACCTGCCCCGAGGCGACCGTCGCAGACCCGATGGGCGTGGCCCCCGGGGTCTATCCGCAGCAATACGATCTGTCCGATTTCGAGGCAGCAGCCGGTTGCGAGATGGCCTTCAGCGAAAACCCCGATATCGCGGCGCTGAACGCGCGCATCCAGGGCAACCCCGAAACTCTGCCGCCGGTTGCCGAGCGCCTGCCGGCCGAGCCGCTGGTGGTGTTGCCTTATGCAAGCATCGGCCAGTATGGCGGCCGTCTGGACGGGATGTCGAACGCGACCGAGGCCGGCACTTCCGACCTGCTGTCGCTCCGCCACGTCAACCTTGTGCGCTTTGCCGATGACCTTGTGACCATCGTGCCAAACGTCGCCCGCGACTTCGCATGGAACGACGATTTCACCGAACTGACCTTCACCCTGCGCGACGGTCACCGCTGGTCGGATGGTGCGCCTTTCACCGCACATGACATCGCGTTCTGGTACAACAACATGGTCATGGACCAGGACGTGATCCAGAGCCCGCGCGCGCTGTGGCTGGCCGATGGCCAACCCTTCACGGTCGAGGCGTTGGATGACACCACCGTGGTGTTCCGCCTGCCCAGCCCGCTGCCGGGCCTTCTGGCAAGTTTCGCTGCGGATTACGCGCAGCCTTTCCAGCCGCGCCATTTCCTGGGCCAGTTCCACCCGGACATCGATCCGAACGCCGACGCGAATGCGCAGGCGCTGGGTTTCGAAAACGGTTATGCCGCCATCGCGCATTATTATGGTGGGTCGGATTGGAAGGACGTGCCTTCGCCGTTGCTGCGCGATCCGTCTTCCGTGGGCAATCTGCCTGCAGCCGTTCTGCCGACGCTCGAGGCCTTCATCACCGTGGCGGACACCACCGAAGGCCGCCGCTATGTCGCCAACCCGTTCTTCCACATGGTCGATACCGCCGGCAATCAGTTGCCATACATCTCGGAGATGGACGAGCGCTATGTCTCGGACAACGAGGTGCGGGTGCTGCGCATGGTCAACGGCGAGATCGACTACAAGTCGCAATCCGTCACGCTGCCTGACGCGCCCACGCTTCTGGATGACGCCGAGGCTGGCGGCTACAGCATCGACCTGCGCCCGCAGATCGGCATGCCGGTCTTCAGCTTCAACGTCACGGCCGAAGACGAGGCGCGGCGCGAGGTTTTCCTCAACCGTGACTTCCGTCTCGCAATGAGCCATGCAATGAACCGCCCCGAGATCAACTCGGTCGCCTATTTCGCTCTGGGCGAGCCGCGGGCCTACTTGCATTTCGACCCGGTCCCGCCCTTCGCGACCGAGGAACAGGCGACCTATGGCACCGAGTTCGACCCCGAAATGGCGGCCCGCCTGCTGGACGAAGTAGGTCTGGTTGACAGCGATGGCGATGGCGTGCGCGAGTTGAACGGGCAGCCCTTCACGCTGACGCTGCAGTTCTCGACCCAAGGCTTGCCGACGGTCGTGGCCGAACTGGTGGCGCAGCATTGGACCGATGTGGGCATCCCCACGACGATCCGCGAAGTGACGTCTGACGAATACCGCGCGGCGCAGGCGGCCAACGAGCTTGACGTGATCAGCTGGAGCAAGGGCCAGCCTATCCCGATCGTCCTGGGCTCGGCTGAACAGTTGATCCCGCCCTTCGGTGGCTTCTTTGACGCGCGCACCGGCATGCTCTGGGCGCGCTGGATCGAGACGGATGGCGCCGAAGGGATCGAGCCGCCGGAATGGACGGGCGAACTGGCCGAGACGGTCGCGGCCTGGCAGCAGTATCAGCCGGGCACCGAGGCCTCGAACGAACTGGGCCAGGAGATCGTGAGCCAGATCCTCGATGCCTTCCTGTTCATCGGCACGGTGCAGGCCCCCAACCCTGTCTACCATTCCAACGCGTTGGAAAATTTCGTGCCGCCCCAGACCTGGAGCTACGAGTGTTACCGCATGTACCCGTATTGTCCGCAGCAGTGGTGGCTGAACGAGTGACCTTGTCCGCGTAACCACCGGGGCGGTCCCGAAGCCGGGGCCGCCCACCCCTTTTCAGGGATGCCGCCCATGGCCGCCTTCGCCCGTTTCGTCGCGATCCGTTTTTCCGCCGCCCTGGCGACCATGCTCTTGGTCAGCCTGATCGTGTTCAGTCTGATGGAACTTGTGCCCGGCAATTGTGCAGAGCGCTACATCGCCTACAAGGCGACGCAGGGTTTCGTGGTGACGGATGCCGATATCCGGGCCGAGGAAATCCGCATGGGCCTTGACCGACCCTATCTGGTGCGCTGGCTCGACTGGATCACGGGCGTTTTCTTCCGCTTCGAACTTGGTGAAAGCTGTCTGTGGCGGGTGGATGTGGGCCAGTTGATCGGCGACAAGCTGTTGATCTCGCTGGCGCTTGCCGGTGGTGCGCTGGTGCTGACCTATCTCGTGTCGGTGCCCATCGGCATCGCCTCTGCCGCCTTGCGCGGCGGCTGGATCGACGGGTCCTTGCGCATCGTGTCCTATCTCGGGCTCGCCCTGCCGAATTTCCTTCTTGCGCTGGCCATCATGCTGGCCTCGACCGTGTGGTTCGGCGACACGCTGACCGGCCTTTTTTCCGAGGAATTCCGCGAGGCACCGTGGTCCTGGGCGCGATTCGGCGATTTCCTGTCGAATGCCTGGTTGCCGATCGTGATCCTGGGCTGGTCGGCGATGGCGATCCAGATCCAGACCGTGCGCGCGCTGATGTCGGACGAGCAGGGCAAGCTCTACGTCACCGCCGCGCGCGCACGGGGCCTGTCGGGCTGGCGGCTTCTGGCGCGCTACCCGGCGCGGCACGCGCTGGGGCCGGTGGTCAATTCGGTGGGTTTCGATCTGAATCGCATCTTCAATGACCTGCCCATCGTGGCCGCTGTCCTGGTTCTGACCGAGGCCGGCTCGCTGCTGCTCGAAGCGCTGGCGCGGTCGAACGACCAGCAGCTTGCCGGTGCGATCATCCTGTCGATGACGCTGGCCATCGTGGCGCTGAATTTCGTCACCGACGTCCTTCTGGCCGTGATCGACCCGCGCATCCGCAAGGGGTTCTTCGCATGAGCCTGATCGATCGCATCCGCCCGGTCCGCGGCGCCGCCGCCCAGTCGCGGGAAGACTACTACACCGCCTCGCAGGGGCAGCTTGTCTGGCAGCGGTTCCGCGCCAACCGGACGGCGCGCTTCGCGCTCTATATCCTCGTGGTCTTCGTCCTGAGCGGGACCTTCGCCCCCTTCCTGTCGCCCTACAACCCGACCGCTGCCGGACGCAATGCGGACTACACGAACGGCGCCCCTCAGATCCCCCGCTTCTGCGATGATGCGGGCTGCTCGCTGCACCCCTTCATTCACGCGGTAGAACGCTACCGGGGCGCGGACACGAATTTCCGCTGGGTGACACGCCAGACCGAGGAGCGGAGCTATGTCACCTTTCTGCCACGCGGGTCCGAGTATCGGTTGCTCGGGGTGATCGCCATGGACCGGCACCTGTTCGGTGTACAGGACGGCTTCATCCACATCTTCGGCACCGACGCGCAGGGCAAGGACATCTTCAGCCGCACGCTGCACGCCATCGGCGTGAGCCTCGCGGTTGGTTCGGCGGGCGTGCTGATCTCTTTCGTGCTGGCGCTGGTGATCGGGGGCGTCGCGGGCTATTTCGGCGGCTGGGTCGATACGGTGCTGCAGGCGCTGATGGACACGGTCAAGACCGTGCCCACGATCCCGCTGTTCATGGCGGTGGCGGCCTTCATCCCCGATACATGGACGGCCGAACAGCGGTTCTTCTTCATCTCGCTCGTGCTGGGCCTTCTGGGCTGGGGCACGCTGGCGCGGCGCATCCGCACCCATGTGCTGGCCGAACGCACTGCCGATTATGTTCTGGCCGCCCGCCTGTCGGGCGCGGGACCGGGCCATATCATCCGTCGCCACCTGCTGCCCAGTTTCACAAGCTATATCATCGTGGATCTTGTGATTTCCTTCCCCTACATGGTGTTGGCCGAAACCTCGCTCAGCTTCATCGGGCTGGGGCTGAAGGACCCGGTCAATTCGCTGGGCGTGATGTTGCAGAACGTCACGCGGGTGGATGTGCTGCTCAACTATCACTGGTATTTCATCCCCGTGCCGATCTTCGTCGCCATCGTGCTGGCCTTCGTCTTTGTCGGCGACGGGCTGCGCGACGCGGCCGATCCTTATGCGGAGAAGCGCTAGGATGGGCGGGCTTTTGCGCGTGCGCGACCTGACGCTGAGCTTCGGCACCGACGAGGGACCGGTGACGGCTGTGGATGGCGTCTCCTTCGATCTCGACCAGGGCGAGGTGCTGGGCCTGGTCGGCGAAAGCGGATCGGGCAAGTCGGTGACGGCCAAGGCGCTGATGCTGCTGAACCCGTCCAATGCGCGCTACGGGGCGGAAAGCCAGATGACCCTGACCACCGAGGGGCGCGAGATCGACATACTTTCGCTCAAGGGTGCCAAGGCGCTGCGGCAGGTGCGGGGCGACAAGATCTCTATGATCTTTCAGGAACCGATGGCCAGCTTCGCCCCCGCCATCACCATCGGTCGTCAAATGGTGGAACAATTGCAACTCCACCGAGGTCTGACGCGGGCGGATGCGAAAATGCTGTCCGTCGAGATGCTGGAGCGGGTGGGGATTTCCGAGGCCGCGAAACGTTTCGACCAATACGCGTTCGAATTGTCGGGCGGCATGCGCCAGCGCGCGATGATCGCCATGGCGCTGTCGACCAAGCCGAAACTGCTGATCGCGGACGAACCCACCACAGCACTTGACGTCACCATTCAGGCGCAGGTGATCGAGTTGATGAAGGAGCTGGTGGGCGAGTTCGGCATGGGCATCTTGTTCATTACCCATGATCTTGGCGTGATCGCGCAGACTGCCGACCGCGTCGCGGTGATGTATCTGGGACGCATCGTCGAACATGGGCCGGTGCGCGACGTCATCCGCCGCCCCGCGCACCCCTATACCCGTGGCCTGATCGATGCCCTGCCGAAGCTGACCGATCTGGGTGCGCCGCTGACCCCCGTGCCGGGCGACATCCCCTCGCCGCTGGAACGCCCCGCGGGATGCGTGTTCCATACCCGCTGCCCGGTGGCCGAGGCGCGCTGCCGCACGCATGTCCCTGCCACACGCACGATCCGGTCCCGGCACAGCGCGGCCTGCCATCTGGTCGAGGGGGTCAGCGTATGACCGGGACCGCCGTCACCCTTCGCGATCTGGAGGTGCATTACCCGCTGGGCCGCAACATGCTGGGCACGCCGCAGGTGCTCAAGGCCGTGGCGGGTGTCACGCTGGATATCCCGCGCGGGTCATTCTTCGGGCTGGTGGGCGAAAGCGGATCGGGCAAGACGACGCTGGGCCGCGCTACGCTGGCGGCCGCCCCGGTGTCGGCAGGCCGCGTGACCGTCACCGACCGCGATGGCGAGGTCTTCGACATGGCCCGCCTCGACCGCGCACAGGAAAAACGCTTTCGCCGCCGGGCGCAGCTGATCTTTCAGGATCCCTATGCCGCGCTTTCCCCGCGCATGACGGTCCGCGACATCATCGCCGAACCGCTGGAGGTGATGAGGCTGTGCAAGACACGGGACGAGGTCAACGACCGCGTGCGCGCCATCGCCGCGCAATGTCGGTTAAACATCGAACACTTGCGCCGGTTCCCGCACGCCTTTTCGGGCGGCCAGCGGCAGCGCATCTCCATCGCCCGCGCCTTGGTGACGAACCCCGATTACATCGTCGCGGACGAAAGCGTGGCCGCGCTGGATGTGTCGATCCAGGCCGATATCCTGAACCTTCTCAAGCAGTTGCAGCATGACCTTGGGTTGACCTTCCTGTTCATCAGCCATGATCTTTCGGTTGTGGCCCATAGCTGCGACCATGTCGCGGTGATGTATCTGGGCCGCATCGTCGAGGTGGCACCGCCCCGGCGGCTGTTCGCCGCGCCGCGCCACCCCTACACGCGCGCGCTGATATCGGCGATCCCGTCGCTGGACCCCGATGATCGGGGCCGCGCCGAGCGGCTGGAGGGCGAGATCCCGTCGCCCGCCAACCCGCCCTCGGGCTGCGCGTTTCACACCCGTTGCCCGATGGCGCGCGACCGCTGCCGGGCCGAGGCCCCTGCGCTGCGGCAGGTCGGCACGGGCCAACGCGCCGCCTGCCATTTCTCGGAGGAGATGGCCGCTTCGTCCGTCCGGACGGGCGCGCGGGCAGGGGTGCCGGGATGAGGATCAGACCAGGCGGGGTGGTGGAAGCCCGCGCGATCGAGGATCTGGTCGCCGCCGCTTTCCTTGATTACGCGCGCGGGATCGGGCGCGCCGGACCCGGCCCTTGGGACTGGATCGAAACGCGGCTTGCCGCTGCGGAGGTTTTCGTTGCCGAGGAGGACACCGGACGTCTTCTGGGCATGACTGCCCTGTCGCAGGACGGGGACGCGCGCAGCCTGACCGTCGATCTTCTGGCCGTTGCGCCGCAGGCGCAGGGGCGGGGCGTGGGGCGCGCCCTTCTGGCCCATGCCGAACGGATCGCGCGGGATGCGGGCGCGCAGGTCATGTTGCTGCACACGGTTGCGAAATACGACCATCTGATCCGCCTCTATCAAGGCGCAGGCTTCCAGATTACCCACACCGGGCCGCGCCCAAAGGGCGATGACGGCCACCCCCGCGCCTTCCTGCGCAAGACATTAGATCAACAGGAGCAGCCGGCATGACCGCAGATTACGACCTGGACAGTGCCTATACCATTGAGACGTCGACGGATGCGCGCCGCGTCTACGACGACTGGGCGGCCACCTATGACGACAGCTTTGCCGCCGCCTGGGGATATGTCGCGCCGCGCAGGATCGCCGAGATCTTCCTGTCCGAGGGCGGGGAGGCGGCGCAACCCGTTCTCGACATCGGCGCAGGCACCGGCCTGATGGCCGAGGCGTTGCCGGGGTTGGTTATCGACGGCATCGACATCTCGCCAGAGATGCTGGCGCGCGCGGCGGCCAAGAGTCTTTACCGCACACGCATCGAGGCCGATCTGACCGCCACCTTGCCGCTGACCGATGCCGCTTATGGCGGTTTTGTCACCTGCGGGACCTTTACCCATGGCCATGTCGGTGCCGAATGCCTGCCCGAACTGTTGCGCCTGGCCGCCCCCGGTGCGCTGTTTTGCTGCGGCACGCGGTCTGCGGTCTATGACGCGATGGGCTTCGGCTCGGCGCTCGCGCTGGCCGCGGCTCGCGGGCAGATCACGCCGCCGCATTTCCACGAGATCGACATCTACGAAGGCGCGGACCACGACCACGCCGCCGATACCGGCCTTGTCATGGTATTCCGCCGGACATGAGCGCGGGCTACGATCTGGCCGTCGTCGGGGCCGGCATCGTCGGGCTGGCCCATGCGCTGGCCGCCGCCCGGCGTGGCAAGCGCGTCGTCGTCATCGATCGCGACGCACAGGCCAATGGTGCCTCGATCCGCAATTTCGGCTTTGTCACCGTGACCGGCCAGCAGGCGGGCGCATGCCGGGCCCGCGCGATGCGCACGCGCGAGATCTGGGCCGAGGTCGCGCCGCGGGCCGGCATCGCGGTGTTGCAACGCGGCATGACCGTGCTTGCCGAACGCGCCGAGGCGGTCGCGGTGCTGGAGGCGTTTGTTGGCACCGGAATGGGCGCGGAGTGCCATATGATGACGCGCGCCGAGCTTGCCGCCGAATTGCCGGTGACGGGCCGCGTCCGGGCGGGCCTGCGCAGCCCGCACGAGTTGCGCGTCGAAAGCCGCACGGCGATTCCGCGCCTCGCCGCCTGGCTCGCGGCCGCGATGGGGGTCACCTTCCTCTGGCAACGCCGGGTGAGCGGTATCGCGCTGCCGCGTGTCGACACCTCGGCAGGGCTGGTGACGGCCGAGGCCGCAGTGATCTGCCCTGGCGACGATTTCACCGGTCTGCACGCCGATCGCATCGCTGCCATGGGCTTCACCCGCTGCCTGTTGCACATGCAGCGTATTGCCCCCGCCAGAACCGTGGCGCTGCCGACCCCGGTGATGTCGGACCTAGGGCTCGCGCGCTATCTCGGCTACGCCGAACTGCCTGAGGCCGCGCCGCTGGCTGCGCGGCTCGACCGCGAAAAACCCGAGGCGCGGGCCGAAGGCATCCATCTGATCGCCGTTCAATCGGCCGATGGCAGCATGGTGGTGGGCGACAGCCACCGCTACGCCGACACCCCGCACCCTTTCGCGGGCGCGCATGTCGACGATCTGATCCTCGCCGAGCTCGATGCCGTGCTTGACCTGCCGGGCCGCCGCGTCACCGAGCGCTGGACCGGCACCTATGCCAGCGCGCCCGACCGTTTGGCCTGGGTCGATGATGTGTCGGATGCGGAAAAGCTGGTCATCGTCACCTCGGGTACCGGGGCCTCGACCGCCTTCGCGATCGCCGAGGACACCATCGCATCACTTTACGGAAAGGCATGGACATGAGCAGCATCAAGGCCGTCATCTTCGACTGGGCCGGAACCATGATCGACTTCGGGTCCTTCGCGCCGATGGGCGTCTTCGTGGAGGCGTTCCGCCGCTTCGGCGTGGCGGCCGGCATCGACGAGGCCCGGGCGCCCATGGGCATGCCGAAATGGGACCACATCGACACGATGTTGAAGGCGCCGCGCCTGGCCGCCGAATGGGCGCGTGTTCACGGCGCGGCCCCGACGCGGGCCGATGTCGACCGGGTCTACGCGGTCTTCGTGCCGATGAACGAAGCGGTCGTGGCCGATTACGCCACGCTGGTGCCGGGGGCGAAGGATACGCTGGACTGGCTGGCCGCGCGCAATATCAAGGTGGGATCGACCACGGGTTACACAAGGTCCATCATGGAGCGGGTGGCCCCCGTGGCCGCTGCGCAAGGCTACACGCCTCTCAACATGGTCTGCGCCGACGACCTGCCCGAGGGGCGGCCGGGCCCGCTGGGAATGTATCAGTGTTTCATCGATCTGCAGGTCTATCCGCCCGAGGCGGTGCTGAAGGTCGATGACACGCCCCCCGGCATCGCCGAGGGGGTCGCGGCGGGCTGTCCGACCGTGGGGCTGGCCCTGTCGGGAAATATCGCGGGTCGCACGCCCGAAGAACTCGCCGCCCTGTCGCCCGAGGAGGTCGCCGCGATCCGCGCCGAAGCGACAGCGATCCTGAGCGCGGCGGGGGCCACCCATGTCATCGACACGGTGGCCGATCTGCCGGCGCTGATCGCGGCGCAGTTCGCATGATCCGGAGGCCGAACGTCCTGCTGATCACCGCCGACCAGTTTCGCGGCGATTGCCTTGGGGTGATGGGGCACCCTTGTGTGCGCACGCCGAATCTGGACGCGCTGGCGGCGGAGGCGATGGTCTTCGCCAACCACTACGCCACCTGTGCGCCCTGTTCACCGGCGCGCGCCTCGCTCTATACCGGGCTCTACCAGATGAACCACCGCGTCGTGGCCAATGGCGCGCCGCTCGATGCGCGGTTCGACAACGTGGCGCTTGCCGCGCGGCGAGCGGGCTACCTGCCAACGCTGTTCGGCTATACCGACACCGCGCTCGACCCGCGCGGGCGCGACACCAGAGACCCCGAGTTGGAAAGCTACGAGGAGGTCTTGCCCGGCTTCACCTGCCGCCAGCCCCTGCGCGAGGATGACCGGACCTGGATCACCTGGCTGGGTCGTCGCGGCCACGACGCTGCGCTGCTGGCCAATCCCCATGCCTTCGCCCCGGCGCCCGGTGGTGGTGTGTCGCGGTCGCCGCCGGGCTACGGGGCGGACGAGACGCAGACGGCCTTTCTGGTCGAGAAACTTCTGGATTGGCACGCGGAACAGGACGGTCGCCCGTGGTTCGCCCACGTCTCCTTCCTGCGCCCGCACCCGCCGTTCGTCGTGCCCGAGCCCTACGCCTCGATGATCGCACTCGGCGATGTGCCGCCGCCTATCCCGCTTGCCGCCGACCCGCATCCATTGGTGCGGCTGTCCCGCGATCTTGCGCAAGCGTCGCATTTCCAGCCGGGGCTGGAGGGGTCTGTCGCGCAGTTGTCCCCCACGGATATCGCCCGAATTCGCGCGCTCTATTATGGCATGATCGCCGAGGTCGACGCGCAACTTGGCCGCCTGATTGCCACCCTGAAAGCGCGCGGCGACTGGGACGAGACGCTGTTGATCTTCACATCGGACCACGGCGAAATGCTGGGCGACCACGGCTTGCTGGGCAAGGGCGGCTTCTTTGCGCAAGGACAACATGTTCCCCTGATGGTCCGCTTGCCCGGCGGCACGGCAGGGCGGGTCGAGCGCTTCACCTCATCAGCAGATATCTTCCCGACCCTGCTTGATCTGTGGGACATTGCACCCGGCCATGCGCCGGATGGGGCATCACTGCTGCCCGGTCTGACGGGGCAGGGGGTGGCGGGGCGCGACTGGGCGCTGTGGGAATTTGATTTCCGCCATGCGCTTCCGTTCGGAATGCGGGCCGAAATGGGCCTCGATCCCCGCGCCTGCCACCTGACGGTGTTGAGACGGGCGGATGCGCAATTTGTCCATTCCCCGGCCTTCGCGCCGCTTCTGTTTCAGGTGACGGCACCGGACAAGTTGGAAGAATGCGCGGGCCGATTGCCTGATTTGCGCTGCGAGATGTCGGTGGAGTTGCTGACTCGGATCAGCCTCATGAAGGACGGAACGCTTGCTGATCTGCCGCTGAAGTGATGTGTGATCGGGTAGCCCCGTTCCGTGATCTGCGCGACCGCGTCCTGCTTGACCTGGTCAGTGTAGGGGTCTGCGCCCATTTAGGTCTGGTCGCCTCAAAGTTTGCGAAGACGGCGTCCACCGGGCATGGGGCTATTCAGCACGAACCGCATCATGTGTGCCGGACGCAGATTTTACCAGTTGTCTTCACCTGTGCGCAGCTTGGACAGTTGGATATCATGCTGCCGTTGATACGTGCCCAAGCACGGCATTGCACGCGATCACGGTGGCAGACCGCTTCTTCTGGTATTGGGCGATACGCCGGTTCGCTTCATGATCGCAGTCGACCCCCACGAGGATCAGTCGCGGGCGCATCATGATGACACGCAGCAGGCTGACGGCCTGCCGTTCGCTGCGTGTGAGGTTTCTGCCACCTTCGCGCACCGTGCCATCAAGGCCGCCCAGCCGGTCGATCAATGGGCCCAGCCCTTCTTGCCGGGCCAAACGTTCGAGCCGCGCGTCCTCCGGCCGGTCAGAGCAACCCATGGCCAGGGCACGGCGCAGCGAGCCCTGCAGGATTTCGGGCGATGTGCCCACGAGGCAGACACCGCGGCGCAAACTGCCCCGGCTGAGGTTGCGCAGGTCGACGCCGGACAAGGCAATTCTGCCCGACGGGGGGGCGTCAAGACCCAGGAGCATGTCCACGACGGCATCAGTATCCAGTTCTGTCAGGGGCAGGGTGGTTGTCTCGCCCGCCGTGACTTGCCCGGAAAAGACCCTGCCCGAGGGCAGTGCGACATTCTCGATGACCACGTTCACAGGCCCTTTGGGAAGCCCCTGTCTGCCGCGATAAAGATCGCGTTGCGCGCGTGACAGGACGGCATCCGCCTTGACCCAAGCGGCACAAAAGGCGGCGCGGTGGTTCCAGACGCCGCCCAGATCGCGCAGGGGCGCAAGGAGCAGGCCAAGAACCGCCAGTGCCGCGGCAATACTGCCCGTCCCCAGACCCGTCTGATGCCCAAGGACAATCACCAACGCGGCCGCCATCCCCGCGACCAGATCCGGCACAGCCCTGAGCGTTTCGGCGCTGCGGCGGTGCCGCACGGCGGCGCGGATCATCGCGTCCGTGCGCTTGTGTAGCTGGCCCAGTTCGGCGTCGCGCCGCCCCAATCGGTCCAGCCAGGGGGCAAGCGGCATGCGTTCCGCCATTTCCGCGGCAATGCGCGCCCGGCGCACGCGCAGACGACGCTGCAAGGGCACAAGGCGCAAGCCGCCCAGAGTGATTGCCAGCAGCGCAAGGCCGATGGCCGGCAGTAGCGCATAGGCAAACACCGGATCGAGCAGCCAGAGCACCCCGAGCATGGCCGGGATCAGCACCGCGCCGCTGACCAGCCGCGGCAGGCCCAACCCCAACCAGTTGCGAAACGCGGTCATGTCCCCCACAAAGCGCAGCGACATGTAGCCTGCGCGCCGTTCGCTGACGGCACGGGCGGGCATCCGGGCGGCGTGGTTGAAAAGCGCCGCGCGGACCTCGCGGGCATAGTCCTGCCCCAGGCGTTCCCCCATGACGCGCGCCATGACGCGGGTGACGGCGATCAGCAGACCGGCTGTCACCAGTATCGCCACGGGAAGGGCCGACAGCGGGCCACCTGCGTAAATCGCCTCGAACAGGGTGCGGGTGGCGAAGGCAGCGGCCCCTGCGGCCGCTGCCTGGATCAGGGTCAGGGCGGCCACAGCGGCAAGGCCGCGCCCGCGCTTGTGACCCAGCAAGCGAGGCATGGCCATCACGCGGCCTGCCGGCTTCCGGCCCCGGCGCGCAGGGCAAAGACGTTCGCCTCGGCCGGGTCTGCCAGATCGCTCTTGCGCAGGACAGCCACGCCGGTCGCGGCCTCGGCCTCGGCCACCGCCATCGGCGAGCAGCTGAGGATGCCGGTCAGCGCGTCGGGGCGCAGCCCGTGGCGGGCCAGTTCCGCCACGCCACCTGCTGCGGCCACCGCATCGCCGCAGGCAAAGACCAGCCCCGACATCCGTTGTTTCAACCACGGGTCGGCCACAAGCGCGCCTGTCTCGCGCTGGAACAACCCGTCCGCGACCTCCATCACGGCGATGTCGCAGCCGCGGTCGGCGGCATGACAGAGCAACAGATCGAGCCCCTGTTTCACCCGCTCTAACGGTTCGCGATAGGTTGTCACCATCCCCGCATCGGTGAAATCGGCAACCCAATGGGCGCCTGTATCGGCGTATTCGTTGAAGTCGCCAAAGGCACCCGTGCCCGTCCCTTTCAGCGCCGCCACTTTGTAACCCGCGCGTCGCAGGCCCAGCGACAGTTGCGCGGTTGCAAGCGTCTTGCCGGAATTCATCGCCGTGCCCAGCACGAAGATCACCGGGATATCGGGCCCGCGTCCGGTTGCCGGCAGCGCGAAGCGGTCAAGGTTTAGAGGCATCCCCGCCGCGTCCAGCAGCCGGGCCATCGGCAACAGCCGGGTGGCGGATTTGATCCGCTCGTTGCGGGCCACCAGGCGGCCGATGCACCCGCCGCCCGCCAGCAAATCGGCACCCGCCGGGTCGATCTCGGCCAGTCCCTCGAACTGATCGGGCGCGTAGCGCGCGCCGCAGGCCAACACGATCATGTCACCGGGATAGATGAACGAAGGCCGCCCGGTTGTAAGCTGCACGCGCTTGTGCTGGCCTAGGCTGTCCACCTGCGCAAGGATCAGGTCGCCCGGTCGCGCGGCGGCGAAGTTGGTGTCGGTTCCGGCGACCAGCCCGCAGTCCACGCGGCGGGTCGAAAAGGTCCATTTGGCGTCCGCAAGGGCGGCGATAAGCGTCTGTGTCATTTTGAACGTCCTGATGTGAGAGCCTCGGGATCAGCTTACCGCTGAAAAGCGAAGGATTGAGTTTTGAGTAATGTGTGCGGCAAGATTGTCGTGCCGAAGAGCCTGGCCCACGTCATGCGCAACGCCTGGCAGGCGGGTCAGGCTGATATCTGGCGCTATGCCCTGGGCACGGGCGGCGGCGCGAAACCGATCCACATAATGCGCGGCCCGGTCGATGCGGGTGCGTCCCTGAAGCTGGTCTAGCTTCGTGTTCTGCCGCAAGGCTTCGTCGCGCCCGTCATCCGCGGTGCCGACATAGACATGCACCGATAGCCTCAGGTAGGTGGCCAACGCCTGTGCGTGGCGGCGGGCCCAGGTCAGGCTATCGGGTGTCTTGTCCGCCCCCAGCCCGTAAGGATAGGCCATGCTTGTATCGGGCAGGCAGTACCAACCCGCCGCAGCAAGGTGCAGTCGACCGACCCGGTTCGGATAGAGCATGGCAAAGCGATGGGCGAGCTGCGCACCGCCCGAGTGGCCGAACAGATCGACTGGCCCGGCAAGCGCCGGATCGATCACTGCCAGGTGGTTCAGAAGCGCCAATAGCGCCTGATCGGGTCGCGCAGCGCGGCACGGCCGTTGAAAATGTGGCCAGCGGGCTTCTGCGAAATGCGGCACGATCACGATGCGACCGCTGCTGTGCGCCTCGGGTGCAAACAGCGTGACCAGTTCGTCCGCGTTGCGCGAAATCCCGTGCAGCGCGACAACGGGCGGTTCGCCGGAAAGGTCTGCCGGTCGGATCACGCGCGCGGACAGGCTGCCCGCAGGCGATGCGACGGTGTTGGTGGTGATGAATGTTCTGATATCAGCTTGATGCATGTCCGTCTCCTCGATGCGTGACTGCTTAGGAAACGGGCAGGGAGCGAACTTATTCCACTGTCATGAAATCTTCATGCAATTCATTTTTTTCGCCGTGTGTATTCTCTACCCCGCAGGAGGCCCAGATCCACCGGCCGCCCGGTCAACGTATCCTTGTCCAACCCGAGCGGGGACATGTCGTCGAGCCGGTCGATCACGGCTGGCTGCTTGTCGGTCATGATCTGGAATCCCTCCGGACCGCCGTGGACCGTTCCCAGATCCGGGTGCAGCACACCCGTTCGGCAGGCCGCACCAGACCGTCGCGTTCCATGCGCCGCAAGAGGTGCAGGATCCCGCTGTTGCTCATCCCGAGCGCGTCGCGCAATTCCGACTGCGTCCGCGGCCGTTGCAGAGCCTTTAGGATATAGCGACGCCGCTCGTCGGCAGGCCCGTTCTTTGCAGGCTGAGATCGAGCGGTCTCTCTGCGGGGATCAGGCATCACGCAGCCTCTTGATTGTTTGCAATGCCACTGCGGACTTTCACGAGGGCGTCTTCCACTGTCGCGGCATAATGGACCAATGGACGCTTCAGACCATTGGTAATGAACGCCCGACGGATATCCCGGCGTCCCCCCGTCAGCCAGAGCGATACGCCCCGCTTGTGCGCCTTGTGCGCCAGCCCCTCGATCATGTTCGCGCCTGTCGAGTCGAGAAACGGCACCGCCGAAAAATCGATGATCAGGGCCTTGTGCGTGTCCTGAATGCGGTCGAGCACCGATCCGATGGAGGCAGTCGCGCCGAAGAACAGCGCCCCACTGATGCGGTAGATGACCACATCGGGGTTTGAGGCCTGCTCCTCGTCATAGGCCGCGCGCGGGTGCGCGGTATCCGCCTCGTCGCGGCCGACGAAGGCGGTGTTTGTGGCGACCTCTGTCGTTCGGCTCATGCGGTGGATGAAGAGCACCGAGCCGAGCGCGAAACCGACGACGATGGCCTCGGTGAGATCGCGGAAAATGGTCAGGAAGAAGGTGGCGCCCAGAACCGTCGCCTCGCCCCAGCCCGAGCGCAGAAGGATGGCGATGGCCGGTTTCTCGATCATGTTCCAGGCGACGACAGCCAGCACTCCGGCGAGCGCCGCCAGCGGGATATAAGCGGCAAGGGGTGCCGCCACGAGCATGAACAGAAGGATGAAGACGGCGTGCAGCATGCCCGCGACAGGCCCGTGCGCCCCCGCGCGCACATTGGTCGCCGTCCGGGCGATGGTCCCTGTCACGCAGAAGCCGCCGAAAAGCGACGCGCCGATATTGGCCACGCCCTGCGCGACCAGTTCGCAGTTCGAGCGGTGTCTGCGCCCGGTCATGCCGTCGGCGACGACGGCCGAAAGCAGGGATTCGATTGCCCCGAGCAGGGTGAAAGAAATCGCAGCCGGAAGGACCGCCATGATCTTGTCCATGGAGAAGCCGGGCAGGATTGGCGCGGGAAGGGACGACGGGATCCCGCCGAATTTCGTTCCGATGGTCTCGACCGGCAGCGCGACGAAGGCCGTGGCCGCCGCCGCCAACGCAACGGCGATCAGCATGCCCGGCCAGTGCGGGCGCCAGCGGCGGAGCCCCAGGATGATCCCGACCGTGGCGGCTGAGAGAACGACAGCGGCCGGTGTGACGCTCTCGCGCACCTGCCACAGCGCCGGGATCTTCTGCAGAAGCTCGCCCGGCTCATGCTCCAGCGCCAGGCCGAAGAGTTCCTTGACCTGACTGGCGAAGATGATGACCGCGATCCCGGCCGTGAATCCGACAGTCACCGGAAAGGGGATGAACTTGATGAAGGTTCCAAGCCGCAGGAACCCGATGACAGCCAGCATCAGACCCGACATAAACGTCGCAAGGATCAGCCCGTCCATCCCGTGCAGCGCGACCGTGCTTGCGATCAGCACGATGAAGGCTCCGGCCGGTCCGCCGACCTGGAAACGCGAGCCGCCAAGCATGGACACGAGGAATCCGCCAACGATCGCAGTATAGAGCCCCTGCGCGGGGGTCGCGCCTGACGCAATGGCGATTGCCATCGAGAGCGGCAGCGCCACGATGGCGACGGTCAGCCCCGCGATGGCGTCCGCGCGCAACTGCGACAACCCATAGCCTTCGCGCAGGACGGTCACGAGTTTTGGGGTGAAAAGCTCGGCGAAGCTTGGCGCATCGCTCGGTCTGGTGGTCTGGTCTGTCATTTTGGGCCGCACCTTGGTGAAGGAAGCGGCGGGATCGCAGGCTCTCGTCGGCGGTCGCCGTCGCGGTTGGAAGCGTCAGGGTTTCGATTGAGGTGATTTCAGGCGGACACCGCGCCCCTGAGCGGTGCAGGTCATGCCCTCGCCGATCATTTCGATCCCTGCGAATTCAAGTGCCGCAACGACTTTGGTCAGACTGTCGACGACGCCGCGAACGTTGCCCGAACTGGCCTCCATCCGCTGGATCGTGGGGACGGACAGGCCGGAAAGCTCGGCGAGGGTTTTCTGATCGATGCTGAGAAGGGCGCGCGCGGCGCGCATCTGGGATGCAGTGATCATGGGGGATGGCCTTGAGGACGAATGCATGTGTAGAACATGCTTAATGATATTTCAAGTATCAAATATCAGTTTCAGATATGACTTGGTGATTGATCGGAGGCATTGTTGCACAAATCTGGTGAGGGGATTCATCTCGTGAATTTAGCGTGATAGCTGGAGAGCATGAGCAGCCAGGCCGCAACGAAGGACAAGACCACGAACTGGCCTTCCTACAACACCGCACTCAAGCAACGCGGATCGCTTTCGATCTGGTTTGATTCCGAGATGATCCGGGTGCGGCCGCCAAGCGGTAAGCGTGGTCGACAGCAGCAATTCAGTGACGCGGCCATCCAGACTTGCCTGACCATTGCCCGGCAGGGCATTGCCACGCAAAGTCCCGAGAGGGATGAAAGTCCTGTTCGGGGTGCCGCTCCGGCAGACCACAGCGTTCGTAGAAAGCCTTCTGCGGCGGGCTGGCTGAACTGGGCCGCACCAGATTTCAACACCCTGTGTCGGCACCAGAGAACTCTGGACATGCGCCTGCCCTATCGTGGTGGCACTGGCCCGCTGAACCTTCTCATCGACAGCACCGGCATCACGGCTGAGGGTGTAGCCCTGATGGCCTGCGCCTTTGATCGCCAGGTCGCGGAAGTCCGGGTCCGCGTCGCTGAACCCAACCGCTACACCGCTCTTGGCGTATCCGTTACAGAGCCCGCAGGATGAGGCTGTTCGGGGTAAGGGGAAGTCTGCCACTCACCCGATTTGCGCAACAAGGCAGGTCCGAACCCGGTTCTCTTCGCAGCGGGGGTGTTCAGCCACGACCGCGTCTTCACCGGCTGGCGCGCGGCGATGGTGCGCGACGGCTAGCCCCGGCGCCTCCATCATACAGGCGGGCGGTCATGGCGCTGGCCGGGCTGGCAGGGGTCGGGATGCCAGGCTGGGGCGCGCAGGGTGGGCTTGCGGGCAGCGGTGCGCAAATGGTATTCCTCGGGGTCTTCGGCTCCGTCGGTCTTACCATGGTGGTGGCGGACTGGCGGACTGGCAGACTGGCAGACTGGCGGACTGGGCGCGCGGGCCGATCACTGGTAAGACACGCAGTGCGCGGCACCTCGGCCGGGTGATGGGGGACGTCATCGCCACGATCACCGCCGTCGGCGTCGTCAGCCTCGGCTTCTCGCCCGACCTCGCGGTCTGGCTGGGACCCACCGCTCTGATCGCGCCCGCCGTCATCTGGTGGACCTCATGCGTGACGCGCAGCGCCATCCGCGCCCAACTCATCGCAAGGAGTCACGACCATGCTCGCACATCGCCTGACCCGCATCGCCCTGTGGACGCTCGCCGGACTTGCCGTGCTGATCCTCGCCGCCTTCCTGTGGCTGCGGCAGAGCCCCTACTGGGCCGGGATCACACTCTTTTCAGAACGCAACCGGGTAGAGAACTTCCGCGCCATGGACCGGGTCTTTCCCGCTCGGACCGTGCGGCGAGGCGAGGATATATGGGGCTTTGACCGCGCTCCCGCGCCGCTGCCCGACATCTACGACTTTGGTGGCGCGCCCTACGATCTCGCCGCTTTCCTCGATCGGACGGAAACAACCGGCCTGCTGATCGTCCACCAAGGCGCGATCACGCACGAGGAATACCGGCAGGGCGCCGACGAGACCTCGCCCTTCACCTCCTGGTCGATGGCGAAATCGGTGCTCTCGGCGCTGATCGGCATCGCTGTGGACGAGGGCCATATAGCCAGCATCCGCGACCCGATCGGCCAATATGTCCCGATCCTGGCAGCTTCGGGCTACGCGGATGTGCCCATCGAGGATGCGCTGACCATGTCCTCCGGCGTGGCCTTCGACGAGGACTACGACAACCCGGTATCCGACATAAACATGCTTTTCATTCGTGCCATGGCCATGGGTGTTCCGGTCGAAGAAACGCTTGCGGGGCTCGAGCGGGTGCGCGACCCCGGCACCTACAACGATTACGTCAGCTCGGATTCCATGGCACTGGGCCTGGTGCTCGAGGCCGCGACAGGCTTGGCGCCCTCCGACTACCTCGCCAGCCGCCTTTGGGGGCCGATGGGCGCCGAGGCCGACGCAAGCTGGAGCACCGACCGCACGGGCCGGGAATTCGCGCTCTGCTGCCTGAACGCGACCTTGCGCGACTGGGCCCGTTTCGGTCGCCTCTACCTCGAAGGCGGCGCACGCGAGGGGCGGCAGATCGTGCCGGCGGGCTGGGTCGCGGCCTCGGTCAACCCGGAGGCGCCGCACCTGCAACCGGGCGAGAACCCGGCCAGCCACTGGACCTTCGGCTATGGCTACCAATGGTGGATCCCCGAGTCCCCACAGGGCGATTTCCTCGCCATCGGCGTCTGGGGGCAATACATTTACGTCGATCCGACCCGCGATGTCGTGATCGTCAAAACCAGCGCCGACCCGCTCTTCGACGACCACGATCACGAAAGCGTCGCCGCCTTCCGCGCCATCGCGCGCGCCGTTGCGGGCGATTGAGCCCGTCCGCATACCGTCACCAGTCAACAGGAAAGGAGAATTCATGCCACTTCGTCTCGCCACCCTGCTCACCGTCGTCGCCGCACCGGCGCTGGCCACCGGCTTCCAGTTCGTCGAGATCCCCGGCATCGCTGGAACGCCGCCCATCGAAGCGGCGGTCTGGTACCCAAGCGATGCGCCCCTTCCCGAGGAGCCGAATACTCCCTTCGGTCAAGCCGTTGCGATGCATGTTCCGGTCGACGGCCGGGAGCTGCCGTTGGTGGTGATCTCGCATGGCGACGGCGGATGGTTCGGCGGCCACGCCCCACTGGCCCGCGCGCTGGCCGAGGCGGGGGTGATCGCCGTTGCACTGAACCATCCCGGCAATTCAGACGGAGACGAGACCGCGCCGCCGTCCCGCTGGATCACGGAGCGCCCACACCACCTGTCCCGCGTGGTGGACTACATGCGCCGCGACTGGCGGGATAGCGCCCATGTGGATGCCACTCGGGTCGGTGCTTTCGGATTCTCGGCCGGTGGCCACAGTGTGCTGGCCGCATCAGGTGCCGAGATGTCGCTTGACCGCATCGCCGCGCACTGCGCCGCAACACCGACCGAATTCGTCTGCCGTACTGGCATGGCCGCAGATGTGGTCGACAACGCCGGCCCCCTTCCGGCGCCACTGCCCGGCCTGCGGGCTACGGTCGCCGCAGCACCCGGTTTCGGTTTCGGGTTCGATCCGGCGCAGGTCGCGGGCCTCGATGTCGCCATTCAGCTCTGGGGCGCGGCGGAGGACGAACGCGTGCCGCAGCAAGGCAATATTGCACCACTCGCTGCCGTGCTGGCACCACCGTCCGAGGCCCATGTTGTAGAGGCGGCCGGGCATTTCGCCTTTCGCCCGCCCTGCAACCCCTTGCTTGAACAGGCGAACCCGCGCGTCTGGGACATGGCCTGCACCGACGCCCGGGGCTTCAACCGCGACGCCTTCCAGGCGCACTTCAATCGGACGGTCGTCCAGTTCCTGACTGCGCATCTCGACGTGGGAAACCGGTAAGCCGAACGCGACCGCCTGATCGGCTTGCCATCACGACGGCTGGAAGAGGCCAAGCAGATACTTGAGGCCTTGCACGATGCGGTCGATGCCGTGGGCGCGCTGTCGGCTATGAGCACCTCGCCGCGTTCGGGCGTGTCTTCAAGCGCAAAACCGGTCTGTCCCCTTCCGATCACCGACCCGACTTCGGTAAGCTCCGGTCCCACAAATACCTGATCGGTGGTCAGACCGCTCCCTGAGGCACAACTGGCATATTCCCGTCCGCGCCGGGACCGACGAGCTGACACTCGACATTCGGCCAGTGAACGCACCTAAGAGTCGCCAGGAAAGACATTTAGTTTCAGTATCTTGAGGCGGAGAGTGTTCTAGCCCAGTGCCGTCCTCTCCTGTTTTTTCCCAGCGGACAAAAATCAGCAAGGGGGATGCCGACCTGATTGCCTGTGGTAGGTATTTTGCCTCAAAATCAGTTATTTGTCGGGCATCGTGCGCAGAAAACGGGCATCGTGCGCAGAAAATGTTCATGTTTCGACCGCGTGATATCGCAGGGCGTTGCGGGCATTCCGGTGCGCATGCAAAATTCGGTTTCTTTGGTGCCTCATCGCCGCCGCTCCGGTGCGGGGCCAGCGCGGCAAGGCCAAGCCCCGCGAGGCCCGAGGCCGCGCCAAGCCACGGCCACAGGCCGGGCAGGATCGAGAACAGGAACATGTATGTCTGCGCCGCAGCCCAGAGCAGCCAGCCCATCAAGGCAACCGCTGCGATGCCTGCGGCGATCCGGTGCACATCGAAACGCCGGTGGGCACATGCCACCCAGAGGGCGCGAACGGCCACGGCGAGGGCGATGCCGATATGCGCCGCCCGCTCGGCCAGAAGGACGCGTGTCATCCCGACCGGCGCAACACCGAGGCTGTCCGACCAGTCGCGCAGAAGGGCGGCGAAACGGGGCCAGGCCCGCTGGCTGGTCGACAGGATCACGATGCCGTCGCCGGTCTCGGGCACGAGGTGCATGTGGCTCATCCAGCCATCGCCCCGGCCGCCATGCCAGACTGCATGCCGCCCGTCGGACAGCGTTTCGGTGAAGTGCCCAAGCGCATAGCCGTCCGCAGCAAAGGCGAACAGGCCGCCCACATGCGTCACCGGGCGGTGGAGCATGTCCACTCCGGCCCGTAAGAGGACTGTTTGGGCTGCGCCCGCCATCCTGGCGGCGGCCAGGCCGGGCAATGTCGTCCGCCGTGGCGAATGCACCGCCCGAGGCACGGGCAGGGTAGACGTAGAGCGCCACCGGCCGCCCGCACAGGTCGTGTCCGACGGGCATGTCGGGGCCGGGCCAGTCACAAGTCGCCGTCGCCATGCCGAGCGGACCGAAGGCCTGCCGACCCCGTTGGCGCGATACCGGCGTTTGGTGCGTGATGCCATGGCGGCGCGCCTATCCTGTAAGACCACATGCCTACTCCCCGCGGTCCAGAAGCATGGCTTCAAGACCGTCCAGCGCCGCACGATCCAGCACGCGCCCGCTTGCTATGACCATTTGCGGTCGTCGCAGCGTCGAGAGGCCCTCCAACGGGGTGGCATCGAGCAGAACGAGGTCGGCACGTCGTCCGTGCGCGATGGTGCCGTCCTGATCCGGCAGCCCGAAAAACTGCGTCGGGGCGACGGCTGCGGTGTAGAGCGCTTCGTCGGGGGTGAGGCCGATGGCCACGTAAAGCTCCAGCTCGTCGAGCAGCGAGAACCCGTGGAAGAGGTAGGGGTTGGCAAAGGACGCATCGGTGGAGGCAAGGATCGGCACGCCCGCCCGATGCGCCATCAGGAACGTCTGCCGGTCGAGCGCGATGCTGTCCGCCGCCAGCGCACGGACCTCGTCGGTCATCGCCTCCAGCCGGAAATCGGGGCGGCCCCAGGCGTCGCGCACCTCGGCGGGGATCAGGCGCATCCGGGGCGCGTCGGGTGCGGGCCAGTTGCCGGTGTAGAAATCGGCCACGACCAGCGTCGGGCTGACGTGCATGCGCGCGTCGACCATCCGGCCGAGCATCGTTTCGCACAGGGCCTCGTCCCAGGTTTCCAGGATCATCCGGTTGTGCGCCGCCATGATCTCGAAAATGCGATCGCGTTCCGCGCCCTCGGCCATGGCGGTGCGCAGCTCGTCCAGCATGGCGTCTTCTGCGGTCGAGCAGGCCATGGCCACCCGCCCGAAATGTTCCATCCCGTTCTGACCTGCGTCGATGGCGGTGCCGAGCGCGACCCGTTCGGGAACGTTCCCGACGAAGGGCAACCCGGCGTCACGGGCCGCCTCGGCCAGCGCAAGATAGGTCGCTTCGTCCAGCATCGAGTAGGCCTTGACGGCGGCCCAGCCTTCTGCGGCAATCCGGTCCACGACGCCCCGTGCCGCGCCGGCCGTGTCCGCGAGGAACATGCCGGGCCACGACCCGGGGCTGGCATCGACCCAGGCCCCGGCGAGGATCAGGCGCGGGCCCAGGACCTCGCCCGTCTCGATAAGGGCCTGCAACGCCTGTTGCTCGGCGATGGGCCAGAGCGCGCCCATGTCGCGGATGCCGGTGGCGCCGTCGATGAGGTAGAGCGGCAGTGCCGTGTCGGGTTCGGTTGGCGATGAGAAGATGTGCACATGGCTGTCCCAGAGACCGGGGATCAGGTAGCCGCCCGCTCCGTTCACGGGCGTGGCCGTGTCCGAAGCGATATCTTCGCCGACCTCCGCGATCAGACCGTCACGGATCAGGACGGAATGGCCGGGGGCGAGCGTTCCCCCGGCCACATCGACGTTGGTCACATCGGTCAGAAGTGTTTCGGATTGCGCCTGTGCCTGTGCCTCTGCCGCGCCCCCGAAGGTCAAGGCGAGCGCAAGCAATCCCTTGAACATGTTCCTAATCGCTCCGTAAACCTCAAGACGAGTTTTCCTGCAACCTCGCCAGCTTCCACCCGCTCATGCGCCCCGCCGCACCTCGGCCAGTGGCAGTACCTCGGCGACCACGGGGTCGATGCGTCCCGCCTCGAGCATCTGGAAAAGCCTCGCCATGTCGTCGTGGAACCAGTCGGGGTGTTTCCGCCGCATTGCGCCGATGGAATAGAACGCAGTCGCATGGCCGTTGGGCAGCCAGTCCCAGAGCTTCAGCTTGACGAAATCCATCGGGATCGACCCGCCGTGCCCCAGCACCTCGTTCTGGAAGCCGAAGGCCACCAGAATGCCGCCGGGCTTCAGCGCGTGAAGCGAGCGCGACAGGCTGTTGCCACCCAGCGGGTCGAAGACGGCGTCCACGCCGCCGCCCGTCGCCTCCAGAAGGGTCGCCTCCGGCGCATCCGCGTCCATGGGCGTCGCGCCAAGGCTGCGGATCAGGTCGTGCTTGGCCGCAACGTCGGTGCCAAAGGCCGCAATTCCCGCGTCGCGCGTCAGTTGCAGCATCGCCGTGCCGACCGCGCCCCCCGCGCCGTGGATCAGCAGGCTCTCTCCTGCCTGCATCTTCGCCACGCGGGTCAGCATCTGTTAGGGGCTGACGGCAGACAGGATCATGCCAAGGGCATCGACAGCCGATACGCCCTCGGGCACCGGCGTCAGCCTGTCCTCGGGCAGACAGATGTACTCGGCATAGGCGCCGATGGTCGTCAGGTCCGCCACCCGGTCGCCCGGAGTGAACCGCGTCGCGCCGGGGCCGGTGGCATCGACGATCCCCACCATGTCGTAGCCCGAGGTAATGGGCGGCTTGTCCTTCACATGCGGATACATACCCTTTCGGATCATCACGTCGGTGAAGGCGGCGCTGGTCACCAGAACGCGCACGCGCACCTCGCCGTCGCGGGGTTCAGGCAGGTCGGAGATGGTTTCAAGCTCCAGTTCCTCGGTACCTCCGAAGGCGTTCAGTCTGACACGGGAGTATGGCATGCGGTCTGTCTTTCATGGTTGGCCTTGCGTACATCGTGCCGCATTATGTCAGCACCGCGCTGACAGACCGCCGCAGCGACATCGGCATCGCCGGTGCGCGGCCGAACCGGATGACCAGATCGGGCCGCGCATCGGGCATCCCCAGCCAGCGCGCGAACTCTGGCCGGACCGACGGGACCTCGATCGGCTGGTTGACATGGGCGGTTCGGATGCCCAGAGCCGTCGCCTGCAACGCGAAGCGTTGAAAGCTCCGGCCGACCTTGATCCAGTGTTCGGGGTCCGCCCCGTCACCGACAAAGACGGCGATCCCGGCCGAGGACCGTATCTGGTCGCGGTACTTGTCGTTCTCGGATCCCTTGCGAAACACCCTCCCGAACAGCGTCGGCCCGATCCACTCGGGCAACACGGGGTTGCCGGAACAAGCCCCGAACAGACCGTCACCCGTCTCGACCGCACGCGCGGGGCTGAAGCGCAGCCACGCGACAAGCTCCTGCGCGAAGGCCGGGTCGTCCATCTGCGCGATGTTGCCCGCGATGACGAAATCGAGGACTGCGTCGAGGTCCGCTGGCGCGGTGAAGAACAGGACCGAAACGCCCTCTTCCCGACCTGCGGCCTCAAGCAAGGTCATGTCGGCGGGCGAAATCGGTTGGCCGTCGTAGACATAGCGCGTCGACTGCCGCAGCGGGATTGCCTGATAAAGCTCTTGATCGCCCGGCTGTGCCGAAAACAACGATATGTCGATCTGCGGTTCGGCGCCGGACCCGATCACGACCTCGCTGCCGCGTCCAAGCGCTGCACCGGCGATGACAAGGTTCTGGGTGGCGCAGCCGAGGCTGACCCAGAGGGCGTGATCGTCGGGATCGACAACCGCCGTCTGCCGCGCGAAATCGGGAAGGATCGCCACCTTCTGTCCCTCCAGCCGAAACTTCCAAGGCTGTGTGTTGTGCCCATTGGCGGCGAGTGTCGCCATCCGGACAAGCTCTTGGTTCTCGGGAGTGCCGACGACGAGCTGACGCTGACGCTCTACTGCGTCGCGGTAGCCGTCCATGCGTGGCCAAAGGCCCTATCCGACAGCGCCCACAGCGGCGAGCGAAAGGCCGGTTCCGATTACGGCTCTGCGAGAAATCAAGTCCATGCTACATGCTCCAGATTGGTTAAGTCAGTTTCGTTTGGTAATCCGTCATAATTCTGCCTTGTCCTTCCACGATGACAACGCCGACCTTTCCTGATCTCGCCAGAAGGGCGCTGATCACCGGGGTGTGCAAATGCGCAGGCCGCGCGCGACATTCCGCCAAGACCGGTCAGCAGGGCGCACCGCGCCATCATCGAACGGCCTCGACTGCAAGCTCGGCCAGTGCCGCTTCCAGTGCGGGGACAAGGTTGCGCGAGTCGTCCATGTCCCCGACATCGGTGTTGATCTGGAAAGCGACCGTCACGCCGTGATCGGCGTAGTGGCGCAGGCTTGAGACATATCCGGGAATCCAGCCGCCATGGCCATAGACCCGACCAAGCGGCGTATCGGCATAGATCGCAACACCGGCGCCATAGAAGATGCCCGGTACAACGGGTGAGACAGGGACACCATCGAGCAACCGGTCAAGATAGGGCTCTGCCATGGCCATGCCGCCAAAAAGCGCATGGCCCCAGACCGCCAGATCGCGTGAGGTCGAGACGAACCCGGCCCCCGTCCATTCCATCGCCGGATCCCAGAGGATGCGGCCCGCGTCGTCCATGGTCCGCAGCGGCAGACCGAAGGGGTTATCTTCGCCCACATAACCCACTGCCAGTCCGGGCAGGGTGGGCGTGTCCGAGGGGGTCGTGGCCGTCAAGCCGAGAGGGGCCAGGAAACGCTCCGCCACGAGGTCGTAATACGACGCTGCACCGGCTTGCTCGATCACGAGGCCAAGCAGGAGATACCCGGTGTCGGAATAGGCCCATGCCTCTCTGGTCGCAAACAACGGTTTGGTATCGAGGACAAAGGCGATGGCCTTCTCGGGTGTGAATGCAGCACTGCCGCTGGCCATGCGCGCCGCCATCGCGGACTGAAAACCTTGAAGATGCACATGGTCGGGCAGGCCCGACGTGTGGCGCAGCAGGTCGCCCATGGCCATCGTTGCATGGTTCGGCAGTCTCGTGAACCAGTCCCGGTCGCCAAGGTGCCAGGACACAAGGTCGGACCGGGACAGGACGCCATCGCTTTCCAGCGACAACGCCGCCATCGCGGCAAAACTTTTCCCGATGCTCGCGGCCAGCATCCGGCTGTCGGATGTCATCGGCGTGTCGGCCTCCGCGTCGGCAACACCCGTCGCCGCCGCGACGATGCTGCCGTCGGCAAGGGCTATGGCGGCCGTCGCTCCGGGAAAGCCGAAGTCCTGATGAAGCTGTCCAACAGGTCGCTCAGCCGATCTTGCGGCGAAGCGGCGAGCCCCGGACCGGCCAGCGCGAGGGCCAAGGCGACGCAGGATGCAACGAGCGCGCCCTTCATCGTCGTGCCTCGACCGGGATGACGTTCGTCACCGCGCGGTCACGGGTGAACATCTCGGCGCGGTTCAGCCAGACCACCACCGCTGCAACCGCGACGAGAAGCCATGTATCCCAGGGCTGCGCGTCGGGCCAAAACGGGTTGATCAGCTGCCAGTGGAACAGCATCGGCAACAGCAGGCTACCGCGCGCGCTGTTGAAGATTGGCGTCACAAGGATGGCAAGGGTGACGTTGCCGATGAAGAATGGCAGGAAGTTCCATTCTGCAAAGACGACGCCCGCAAGAAAGAAGGCGGGCAGGTGCCAGATGCCCCAAGCGGTCCCGATGAGGGCCTCAGCCCAGAAAGGGGCCATATGGCGCTGCAAAAGAGGCTGTGCGATGCCGCGCCAGCCGAACTCCTCCATCGGGCCGAGAAACAGCATCATGAACATCAGGCTGACCATGGCGCCCACGCCTTCCGGTGGCACCGGCGCAAGGAGCGGCCCGCCCTTGATCAACGATCCGACCACGAAGACGAGCGGGATGCCGATCAGGATGATGGCCCACCAGACCGGGGCGCAACGCCAGTACAAGAGGCGCGAAAAGAAGGCCTGCAACCCTCGCACGCCGCCGAATGCCAACACCAGAAGGATGCCCGCGATCCCTGGCGCCCATGTTGCGAGGAAGTAGAGCGGATGACTACCGCTGATCTCGCCGAAGGTCGCGGACGCCCGCTCTGGAAAGTAGATTTAGCCGCCGATCACGCCCCAGGTGATGCCGAACGTGAGCAGGACGAAGAACACGATCGCGTAGGACGGCAGCTTGTGCATGAGAGGGTCTGCAACGGATGACATCGGCGAAACCTCCGAAAATGAATTTTGAAATGGGATCAGGCGCACCATTGCAGAAATCGCCTGCGCTCTAGCTGATCGGGATCAACCGGGGCGACATCAGGCAGACTGGAAGAGTGTGGATTGGTCCAGGTGCAAAGGTGGCGGCCGCCCGCGGCTTGGCGTTGCCTTCGATAATGTGGCGCGATCAGCAAAGGAATTTGGCCCCAGGGGTTCAGCGTAGGTCTTTCCGACAGGACTTGTTCACGCCGCGCCACCGTCTTCTTCACCGTATCGCGCAGGCCGGGCAAGAGGGGCCCATTCGGCATAGGCACGGCGCCTTGTGCGGCTGCCGAAGACGACAGACTCAGGCCAAGCGTAACAGGTTTTTCAAACTTTTCTTAAACGCTGCCGATCTTGGACAAGTTGCTCAGGTCACCGGCTCAAGCAGTGACCGCTCGCTTTTGGCTACCCACTGCATTCGGGCTCGATCCGGCGACCAGTGTCCGCATCGAATAGATGTATGTCCGCAGCCTCGAACCCGAGCGTGACCACCGCATCCACACCCGGCGGCAATCGTTCCATCGTCTGCACGATCAAGGGCACTCCCGAGAGATCGACATGCCAAAGTCGGAAGCTTCCCAGCTCCTCGGCAAAGCAAAACCTTGCCTTCAATTGCAGGTCGCTCGATCCGAAGTCCGGGCGCAACGCTTCGGGCCGAATACCGATCTGCACGGTGTCCAGCGCAATCGCGTCGATCTGGGAGGGGGTCATGGATATGCTTTGATCACCGGGCAGTCGCAACGCACCCGCAGACCGGTCAAGCCGGGCGCTCAACAGGTTCATCGGAGGTGCCCCGATGAAGCCTGCGACGAAAGCCGACGCAGGATGGGCATAGATTTCAGACGGGGAGCCAACCTGTTCGATCCGCCCTCCATTCATCAGCACCAGCCGGTCGGCAAGTGTCATCGCCTCGATCTGGTCATGGGTGACGAACACGCTCGTCGTGCCAAGCCGGTTGTGCAACTGACGGATTTCCGTGCGCATCTGCACCCGCAGTTTGGCATCGAGGTTCGACAGCGGCTCGTCGAACAGGAAGACCTTGGGCTCGCGGATCATCGCGCGGCCCATGGCAACGCGCTGGCGCTGGCCGCCGGACAATTGCCCCGGCTTGCGGTCCAGCAGATCCTGCAGCCCGATCAGGTTCGCCACCTTCTCGACGCGGGCGCGTCGTTCGGCCTTGGGCACCTTGGCGACGCGCAGGGCGTAACCGATGTTGTCGGCGACGCTCATGTGCGGATAAAGCGCGTAGTTCTGGAAGACCATGGCACAGCCGCGATCGCGCGGCTCAAGGTCGTTGACCACATCGCCGCCGATGGCGATGGTTCCGGCGGTGATCGTTTCAAGCCCCGCGACCATGCGCAGGAGCGTCGATTTCCCGCAACCCGACGGGCCGAGCACCACCAGAAACTCCGCCGCCCCGATGCCGAGTGACAGGCCATGGATCACCGTTTCGGCGCCATAGGATTTCACCACGTCGCGGATCGAAATGTTGGACATCAGGCGGCCCCGCCCTTCTGGTTGTGGCGCAGGCGCAGGCGCAGGCGCAGGGCGGCGTCGGGGCGGTCGGTCGTGAACACCGGCAAGGCGGTGCCAAGCGCCCAGACGATTGCCGCATCCTCGAGCACGCCAAAGGCGCTGGCGCGCAGGTCGGCGGCGCGCAGGTCGCTCAGACGCGTGCCTTCTGCCAATACCTTCCAGTGCGGCGCGATGGCGCCCACGCCCGCTGCGTGCGCCAGAATCGCAAGATCGGTGGGTGACAGCAGACGCGCGATGGGGTCGGCCACCAGCCAGATCACATCGCGCATCGGCAGGGCCTTGCTGGCAACCTCGGCCAGGATCGGCAAATGAAAGCTGGTGATGACCGTGCGGGCGAACAGCCCGTGCCGCGACAAGATCGCCAGCGTCGCATCGGTCAGGCCGGCGTAGGGGATCATTCCCGGGCCCGGCTTGATCTCGCAGCGCAGCACGATCCCGGAGGGAGCCATGATATCCACGCCTTCTTCAAGCGTCAGGATCTGGCCACCTCCGCCAGTGATCTCCAGCTCCTTTAGCTGCGCCAGTGTCCTGTCGGCCAGCGGCCCGGTGCCGTTCGTCATCCGGTCGAGCGTGGTGTCGTGAAAGATCACCGGCACATGGTCTGCTGTCATCTGGACATCGAATTCGATCTGCTCCACCCCCAGCGCGATCGCACCCTGAAAGGCGGTGGCGGAGTTTTCGGGCCAGAGTGCTGCCCCGCCGCGATGGGCGGCGATCTCGGTCATGATAGGTGTCATCTGAAAGATCCCATGGTGATGCCGCGGATCATGTGCCGTTCTGCGAAAAGATAGGCGACAAGCAGCGGCAAGAGCGTGATCATCGTGCCCGCCATGACCAGCGGCCAGTCCGGCGTCGCACCCTCGCCCTCGTCGCGGAGCAGGTAGCGCAGGCCGATCTGGACGGTGCGCATGTCTTCGGAGGATGTGGTGAGCAGCGGCCACACGAACTCGTTCCAGTTGCCCATGAAGGTAAACAGCGCCACCACCGCGATGGCGGGCCAGGACAGCGGCACGATGATCGTCCACAAGATCATCCAGGTTCCCGCGCCATCCATCCGTGCAGCTTCATCGAGGCTGGCCGGGATGCCGCGCATGAACTGGCGCAGGAAGAACACCGAAAAGCCGGAGGCGAGGAATGGCAAGATCAGCGCGACATGGGTATCAAGCATGTGCCAGCGCGCGAAGGTCAGGTAATTGGGGATCAACGTGACATGGGAAGGGATCATCAAGGTGCCGACAATCAGCAGGAACAGAAATTCCCGGCCGCGAAACTCGGCCCTGGCGAAGGCATAGGCGGCCAGCACTGCGGTCAGCGTGTTGCCGATCGTCACGACGCCGGTGACGATCAGCGAGTTCAGGAAATAGCGCGGAAAAGGCACGTTGAACCAGGCACGGGCATAGGCATCCCCGGTCGGTGGCCAGAGCGTGCGGTCGGTCGCGATGACCGAAGACCGGTCCGCGAGGCTGATGGCGAGGATGTTCCAAAGTGGGTAGAGCACGACAAGCGCGAGCAATCCCAGGAAGAGAGCGCGCGCGACGCCTGCGGGCGACCATCCGCGACGCGTCCGCAGGGTTTGCTGCACCCGGGCGTCACCGCTCGGGATGTCAGTCGTAGCCATAATGCACCTTCCGCCCGAGGGTCAGCATCTTGAGCAACGTCAGGGCGATCAGAAAGGCAAAAAGGAACAACGCAATGGCGGACCCCAGTCCGACGTTGCCGCCTTCGAACCCGGTGCGGATCAGGTAGAACAACAGCACTTCGGTGCCACGCGCCGGGCCGCCCTGTGTCATGACCTCGACAAAGGTGTAAACCTGAAAGCCGTTGATCACCGCGAGGATCAACAGAAAGAACGTCGTCGGCATCACCAGCGGAAACGTCACATCGCGAAACCTTTGCCACGGTGTCGCGCCATCCATCCGCGCCGCCTCGTAGACCGTGGCAGGGATTGCCTGGAGCCCGGCGGCATACATCACCACGTTGTAGCCGAACTGCTTCCAGACCTCGACCATAGCCAGTGAGTAGATCGCAAGGTTCGGGTCGATCAGCCAGTTGACGCCCTCAAGCCCCAACGCCCTGAGCCACGTGTTGAAGGTGCCGATCTCGGAATTCATCATCCAGTCGAACACCACGCCGATGGCCACCGCCGACATCACCGTGGGCAGGAAGAAGACCGAGCGCAGAACCCGATTGGGCCGTGTGGGCGGCGCGATCAGCACCGCCACCCCAAGTGCCAGGACCAGCATCGGCGGAATCGACGCGATGGTGAAGAGTGCCGTGATCCGTAGCGCGTTCGAAAACTGCGCACTTTCGAACATGATCCGATAGTTGCGCAGGCCGACGAACTGCGGTTGCGGCATCAGGAAATCCCACCGGTGCAGGCTCAGCCAGACGGAATAGAGGATCGGCCAGTAAACGAATAGCCCCAGCACGATGAGGGCCGGAGCGGCGTAAAGGTATGGCGACAGGCGCTGCATGAGGCCCGGATGCCATAGAAGTATGACACGAACATTTCACGCAGCCTACATCTGCGTGTCACGATGAACGGACCATGATTGGCACAGGTTGCCCGCTGCAGGGCAAGCATTCCGGGGGTCTATCATGAAATTTCTGACGACAAGCGCGGTGGCTCTTTGCCTTGCCGCACCCGCCGCGGCACAGGTCGAGGTCGAATTCTGGCACGCGTTTTCCGGCAACAACGGCGAGGCCGTGGGTGAGCTGGCCGCACAGTTCAACGCCGCGCAGGATGATTATGAAATCGTTCCAGTCTACACCGGCAACTACACCGAGGGCACACAGCGCCTGACGGCTGCCATCGCGGGCAACACCGCGCCCGGTCTCGTGATGCTGGAGATTACCCGCTATGGTTTGTTTGCGGATCGCGGCGCGCTGGCGCCCCTGCAACCCTATCTCGACGCCTCGGGTGACGAACTTGTCGCCCGCATCCGCCCCTTCGCCCTGGAGGCCTCGCGCTATTTGGGCGAAAGCTACGTGATCCCATTCAACGTCTCGACGCCGGTGTTCTATTACAACCGCGATGCGTTCCGTGCCGCGGGGCTTGATCCCGACGCGCCTCCGGCGACCTGGGAGGATTGGCTTGCCGCAGCCCAGGCCCTGACGATCCGCGACGATGCAGGCAACGTGACGCAATGGGGCATGACCACGCCGCCGCAATGGGGCCGGTGGGCGATGACCAACCAGGCGGGCGGAGGTTGGATCGATCCGGCGGACAATGCCGTGCAGATCGACAGCCCTGCATCGATCCGGGCCTATCAGTTCGCCGCCGATCTGGTGAACGTGTACGAGGTTGCTTCGCTCGAAGCCGCTCTGGACGAGGGGGTGGCCGCCGAATACTTCATCTCGGGCCGCGCCGCGATGGAGGTGAATTCCACCGGTGGCCTGACCCGCAAATTGGCGGAAGCCCCGTTCGAACTCGGCGTGGCGCCCTTGCCCTGCGATGTGATCTGCGCCGCCCCCATCGGGGGAGCAACCCTCGGGATCGTCGCCACAGCGCCGCAGGAGGTTCGGGACGGGGCCTGGGCCTTCATCGAATTCGCCACCACGGTCGAAAACAACGCCTTCATCTTTGCCCGTACCGGGTATCTGCCGATCATCGAGGGCGCGATCGATCATCCGCTGGCGCAAGAGGTGATCGATGCCAGCCCGGCCTATCTGGTCGCCAACAGCCAGCTCGAGATCGCGTTCACGCGCGCCCGCCCGCCCGCCATGCCCGCCATCCGCGCCGAGGAACCGGCGGTATGGCAATCCATCGTGCTGCAACAGGAAACCGCCGAAGAGGCGCTGACCGATTTCGCCGCCACGATGCGCGAGATGATCGCGACCAACTGATCTTGCAGCGCACGTCGCCAAGATCGCGGCGTGCGTATTCCATTACCGGACATTGTTCCCGAAAAGGATCCCTCCATGACCAACCGAATTCTTGCAGGCAGCGTTGCTGTCTCCGCCCTTCTTGCCGCGAGCGCGCTTTGGGCGGTCGAGCCCGTCGGCGGCGATGCCTTCAACGTCGAAAGCCCCGTGGACCTTGCCACGCTAACGCCGGAAACCTTTGTCGAAACCCTGCGCCCGATCGCCGCCGGCACCGAGATCGTGTTCTACGACTTCACCGAAAGCTTCGGCCCGCTTTTCGTCGACAACCTGATCCCGGCCTTCACCGCGGCCTATCCCGACATCACGGTCACCCATATCTCCATCGACGGCGCAGCAGGCGTGCAGCAGCTTATCGCCGCCCATGAGGCGGGGCGCGGATCGCCTGCGGATGTGTTCTTCATGCCCAACGGCCAGGTGCGTCTGGCAAACGAGTCCGGCGTGATCGCCAACCTGCCGCTGCACACGATGCTGCCTGCGGCCCCCGATCTTGCGATCGAGCCTTCGACCGTGTCGCGTGGGTATTTCCACGGCGGCGTGGTGGTACCGTTCCACCGCAACCAGACTGCCATCGGCTATGACACCCGCAGCCTTGATGCCGGGGACGTGCCGCAGACCTTCGCCGCCATCCTCGACTGGGCCCGTGCCAACCCCGGGCGCTTCGCGATGACCTCGCCTGCGGGCGGTGGCTCGGGCGGCGGTTTCATGGAAAGCGCCATCATCGGGCTTGCATCCGACGACTGCGTCGCGCAAGCTCGCGATTTCAGCCTGACGCCGGAACAGGCGGTGGAATGGGCGGCTGGCGACTGCCTCGATCCGGTCATGACCTATTTCGACGAGCTGGAAGAGTTCGTCGAGATCACCAACGGCAATACCGACACCCTGAACCTGATCGCCAACGGTGTGGCGAGCATGGGGACCGTGTGGGAAGATCAGACCTTCGATTTCATCGGGCGCGGTCTCTTGCCGCCAACTGTTCGGACCACACTTCTGGAAAGCGGTCAGGTTGGAGATGGCGACGGTATCATGATCCCGTCGGGCACCGACAACATTGCTGCGGCCCTGCTGTTCGTGAACTTCCTGCTGTCGGACGAGGCGCAGGTGATGAAGGTGGGGCTCAACGGCTCGCGGTCGGCGCGCATGGAACTGGACCTGTCCGCCGCGATCGACACCGACATGGCTGACCGCCTGATCCCGACGTCGATCTTCAACGAACGCAGCCTTGGACGTATCGCCGGTGTGGTCAGTTCGGCTGCCACCGACCGCTTCGTGGTGGAAATTCTGCAACAATGATGCGGCAGCGCCGCTATCCCCGCGACCGCGAGGTGTGGGGATGAGCACACTCCATATCGACGGTGTCGCCAAGTCCTTTGGCGGCACCACCGCCCTGCACGAGGTGTCGTTGCACGTTGGTGATGGGGAATTCGTCACGCTTCTGGGGCCGTCTGGCTGCGGCAAGACCACCTTGATGCGGATCATCGCAGGCATCACCCAGCCCGATCGCGGAAGCATCAGGATCGACGACCGTGCGATCCACGCGCTGCCTCCCGAACGACGCAACATCGGGTTGGTGTTCCAGTCCTACGCCCTGTTTCCGCACATGACGGTCGCCGCCAATGTCGGCTTCGGCCTCAAGATGCGCGGCATCCCCCGTGCGCAAGTCGCGGCGCGAGTGGCCGCGGCGCTGGATCTTGTCGATCTGGGCGCGCTGGCCGACCGTCACCCAAGGGCGCTGAGCGGCGGGCAGCAGCAACGCGTGGCCCTGGCGCGTGCGGTGGTGATCGAACCCGATGTGCTCTTGTTCGATGAACCGCTGTCCAACCTCGACGCGAAACTGCGCGATCAGTTGCGAGATGATCTGAAGATCCTGCAACGCCGTCTTGGCATCACCGCGATCTACGTCACCCACGACCAGGCCGAGGCGATGGCGCTGGCTGACCGCATCTTGGTGATGAAGGATGGCCGCATCGTCGAGGAGGGCGCGCCGGTCGCCCTTTATCGCCAGCCGCGCACCAGGTTTGCTGCCGAATTTCTGGGGCAGACCAATGTTATCCCCGTGCACCTCGAGGCAGGCCAGCCACTGATGCCGTGGGACATGGTCGGTTTTGCGCGGACAGGTATCGCTGACAGACACGTATCGCTACGCCCCGAAGATATCGCCATGACACCCGACGCGGAGGGGCCCGGGGAGGTGCGCGGCGTCATCTTTCTGGGTGCCAGCGTGGAATGCCGTGTCGCCATCGGCGGGGTGGAACTGCGCGTCCGCCAGAGCGGCAGCGGTGTCGCCATCCCCGAGATCGGCGCCCCTGTCCGTCTTGCCGCGCGAATAGAACCGCATCCGCTGGCCGAGGGCGTGCATTCGGCATTGTCGGTGGGCGACGCATGATCGGAGGTTTCGCATACCGCGCGGCGGCGGCGATCCTCATCCTGCCTGCGGGGGGCTATCTGGCCTTGTTCTTCGGATTGCCGCTGCTGCTGGCGTTTCTGGGAGGTTTCGGACTGTTCACCCGCGGCGCCGAGACAGGTTTCACGCTGGAGCATTACCGCGTCCTGTTCGGCACGCAAGCCTACCGCGACGGGTTGTGGTTTTCGACCTATCTCGCCATCGTGCCGACGCTGGTCAGCCTGTCGCTGTCGCTGCCGCTGGCCGTGGCGCTGGCCCGGACGCATCCGGGCCAGAAGCTCTTCAACATGCTCTACAAGGTGCCACTGGTGGTGCCCGGTATCGTCGCTGCCTTCATCGTTATGACGATGTTCGACCGGGGCGGGCTTGCCGCGCGCGCGCTGGCACCCATCGGCATCGACCTGCCCAAGCTGGTGCGCGATCAATGGGCCGTGGGCGTCATCATCGCCACCGCGTGGAAGGCGGTGCCCTTCATGACGCTGATCATCGGCGGGTCGCTGGGCGCGATCAACCGCGACATCCTGGCGGCGGCGCGTACGCTGGGGGCGGGGCCTTGGGCGACGTTTGTGCGCATTCAGGTGCCGCTGGCGCTGCCCGGCATCACGGCGGCTTTCCTGTTGACCTTCATCGGCGGGATGGGCGCCTATGCCGTGCCCAACCTGTTGGGGCCGGTCTATCCGCTGCCCCTGTCGGTCCACATGTATGTCAACGCGTTCGAGCGCAACAACTGGGGCCTGGTATCGGCCATGGGAACGGTGCTGAGCCTGATCTCGATCATGGTGCTGCTGGCCTATTACCGGGCCACGCGCAGCATGCGGACAGCCTATGGCGGTGAGGCAAGATGACCGCGACGCTGTCCGCGACGCCAATGCGAGCACCGCGCCAACCATTCCTTTCCAGCGACGGGCGGTGGATCTCGCTAGGGCTGGGGCTGGCTTTCGTAGTGGTGCTCGGCCTGCCGCTGGTGGTTGCCGTCTTGTGGTCGCTGGTCGACCCCCGTGTCGGCTGGTTCGCGCCGGATGTGGTGCCAACCTCGCTCGCGCTTGATCATTGGCACACGGCCCTGCGCAACCCCACGATCCTGAGCGCGTTGGGGTTGTCGGTGGGCATCGGCATCGCGGTGACGATCCTGACCTCGGTCCTGGCGCTGCCAACGGCCTACGCGCTGGCCAAGCTGCCGTTCAAGATGAAGCGCGCCGTGGAACTCTTTGTTCTGGCGCCTCTTATTGTTCCCGGCATCATCGTGGCGGTGGGGGTCGGTGCAATCTTTTTTCGCCTCGATCTGGTCTACACCATCCCCGGCGTGATCCTCGTTCAGACGGTCGGCACGCTGCCGTTCATGATCCGCATCCTTGCGGCCACGATCGAAGCCATTCCGGGCGACCTGATCGCGGCGGCCCGCACGCTGGGGGCCGGGCCATGGTCCATCGCGCGTCATATCGTGATCCCGCTGGCCTGGCCGGGGTTCATCGCGGGTGGGCTTCTTACTTTCGTGTCCTCCTTCGAGGAATTCGAGAAGACCTTCATCATCGGGTCGCCCTTCGTGCAGACGCTACCGGTGATCTTGTGGACCTATCTGGGCGGGCGTGGGATCATCTTTCCCAATGCCGCCGTCGTGACCTTCATCTTGCTGGTGCCGATGTTGATCGTGTTTTTTCTGGCCGGTCGCGTGCTGCGCGACGATGTCCTTGCCTCTGGCATGGGCAAACTCTGAAAGGGTGCGCCATGCACTGGGATTTTGCGACCAACGGCTTCGTCCATCTGTGCGGTCATCGCGGCCACAGCCTTGAAGCGCCTGAGAACACGCTTGCCGCGCTGCGCCTCAACCGCGCGCTTGGGGGGACCACGGCGGAAATCGACATGGTGTTGACCGCGGATGGCGAAATCGTCGTGCTGCACGATCTGAGCGTGGACCGCACCACAAATGGTGGCGGCATCGTCGCCGACATGACGCTGGCGCAGGTGCAGGCGCTGGACGCAGGCGCATGGTTCGGGCCCGGTTTCGCGGGCGAGCGGGTGCCCACACTGGCGGAAACTCTGGCGCTGGCGCAAGAGATCGACCTTGGTCTTGAGGTCGAGATCAAGGAACGCCGCGATCTGCCGCGCTTTGCCAAGGCGCTGGCCGCCCTGCTGGAAGACCCTGCCGCCCGCGCCCGCGTCATGGTCATTTCCTTCGACCATGTCTGCCTGCGTTGGTTCAAGACGCAGATTCCGGACATCCGGACCGGCGGCATCATCCATGCCCGCCACGGCGATCCGGTGGCTGTCGCGGCGGCGGCGGCCCTTGATGAATTGTGCATCGACCTTGCGGTCTGGCACGCCGACGATGCGCAGCGCCTGCACGAGGCGGGCGTGGTCAACCGCTGCCACGCCTATGCGCCCGCAACCATCGAGCGGATGGTGCGCGCTGGCATTGACCCGCAACCCGCCCTGGCCGAGGCGCTTGCGGCGGGCCTGATCGACACGTTGTCGGGTGACGATGTGGCCTGGATCGCGCGGCTGGCGGCCCAAGTGGGGGTCGCTCCCAAGGTGCCCGCATGACCGGCTGGATCCGTCGCCCGGTGCTGGACGTCGTCCCGGCGTTGACCGAGGTGCCCGCCGAGGCCCGCGTCGCCCTGCGCGACGGCCCCGATGATGTAGCCAGCTTTCGCGCCGCCCATGACGGCCTGCCCGCGCTTGCGCAAATCGAGGTCGGGCCTGTGTTGCCTGTGGCGGCAAGTGCCGAGGGGTCGTTGCGCGTTATGGCGTGGAACGTCGAGCGCTTGCGCCACCTGTCGGCCACCGCCCATCTGTTGCGGCGCGAGGCGGCCGATGTCTGCCTCATCACCGAGATCGACAAGGGCATGGCGCGCACTGGCAACACCCATCGCACGGCAGACCTGTCCGCCGCCATCGGGCAGCCCTATGCCTACGCTGCCGAGTTCGTGGAGCTTGACCTTGGCACGGTCGGTGAACGCACGGCCCATGCAGGCGAGGCGAACAGGCAGGGGTTTCACGGCAATGCGGTCCTGTCGCGCTTTTCCCTGCACCGTCCGGTTCTGTTCCGGCTTGAGGCCGAGGGGCACTGGTTCGGCTGGGGCAGGGGAGAACCGCGCGTGGGCGGGCGTATCGCCATCGGCGGGCAGGTGATATTA